>Ga0307517_10002462_pt1 | contig 29608 bp, 16 predicted proteins | sample 23_EM_MG_FD_194515 | JGI IMG/M metagenome (GOLD analysis project Ga0307517, IMG submission 194515) | Populus trichocarpa ectomycorrhiza microbial communities from riparian zone in the Pacific Northwest, United States - 23_EM | ecosystem: Host-associated > Plants > Roots > Unclassified | place... | reverse complement strand
TCGGTCACGTGGAGGCTCAGTGGTGGCACGTCACCTAGGTTTTTAGATATTTTTGTTTCTAAGATATTTACACAGCACGCTTTTCCATCCCTGAACCAGCGGGGACCTTTTTTCTTGCTTAAACCCCCTCGGTGCCCTCACTTGTTCCCTTTACTACCAAATTGCCATCTTTGTGGTTGGCATTTTTCACGTTTTTTTTTTTTTTAATGGGCATCCCAAATTATATTTTTTACTAATTTATTTGCTTTCAATGATATAAATTGTCATGTCCAATTATTATAGTTATTTTCTTTAAATAAAAAATACTCAATAACATCTCATCAAATTAACAGTTAAACCCACTTCACACTTCGTATTTAATTAATTGATTGGGAATTCCACTAAATTATAAGAAAAGATTTGGAGAAAATTTGATAAAAGGTTTTGCTAACAAATTCCCTTAATTATTGGTAATTGACACGTTGGAGGTGGGAAAAACTTGTCCACTCTGCATATGATACAGCTTACCCATTCATCAAAATAAAAAAGAACGAATAACACGTTTGGTAATAATTTTAGAAAAAGAAAATCTCAAGAATAAATTCTCTTGTAAGATTAGATGATTTTGTTTTACGTGTAATAAAAAATGGCATTTTGGGAAATAAGGGAAACAAGAGGGGCACTGTGTTTGGAGAAGTAGTAACAACACGAAGATCTGGGCGGGGCAAAACAAAAGCAGAGAGTGCCACCACACATGACATTCAACTACCGCTTCCAACACGAATCTTTTCTTTGTTTTTTTTTAAACGCGCAGAGAAAGAGAGGCGATGTCAAAACCACAAGAAGAAGAAAAGGAGGAAGAAGAAGAAGAGTTTCAAAGCTCAGGAAAAAGGCTGAAATGCACCAAATCCCTTAAAGAAGATGAAATGGAAAGCGAGGTTTCATTAATGGAGGATACAAGAGGAGGGTTGTTTTTCCACCCAACGACACCCGTATCTTTTGTGGTTTCAGATGCCTTAGAGCTTGATTTTCCTATCATTTATGTCAACAAGGTCTTCGAGATCTTCACTGGCTACCATGCTCACGAGGTCCTCGGTCGTAACTGGTATCCTTTTATTTATTCATTTTTTTTAATTCTTCTTCTTTTCTTCTTTTACTTTTTTCGGTACTTTTTCTGTTTTTTCACTTGATGTATAAATAAAAAAGAAGAATTTAAATTTCACTAAATTTGTTCGTTTTATTTAAATGTTTGTATTCTTGTTTGGTTGGTAAGAAAATGGGGAATTAGATTATTTGATTTTGAATTCTTGTTTTTTATATATATTTCGCATAAGGAGATGGGATCATCTTAAATTCTCTCCTCATAGGTTGCTGGGTTGTTTCATGCTTCGAATTTTTTTTTTGGGATGTGTCGTCGGTTCTCTGTCAATATTTTTGCTTACTTAATTATTCATACCGTGATTTTTCTATGTTGCAAGGGATCTATATTAACCATTCTGGAAAATTTTTCTTTTCAGTCGGTTCTTACAATACAGGGATCCCCGTGCTCAAAGAAGGCATCCTTTAGTAGACCCTGCTGTTGTTTCTGAAATCAGAAGATGTCTCGAGGAAGGGATGGAATTCCAAGGTGAACTTCTAAACTTTAGGAAGGATGGTACTCCACTGGTGAACAGGCTCAGACTTGTACCTATACACGATGATGATGGAATTATCACACAGGTAATAGGTATTCAGGTATTTTCTGAAGCCAAAATAGATCTGAACCATGTATCATATCCAGTCTACAAAGAGACTTGCAATCAACGGTCTGATCACTCAGCTAATTATTCTCCACGGCATGGACAATCACCATTTACTCAGCATCAAGAAATATGTGGGATACTTCAGTTGTCTGATGAAGTATTGGCTCATAACATTCTATCACGCTTGACACCAAGGGATGTTGCATCCATTGGATCTGTCTGCAGAAGAATCCGGCAATTAACAAAAAATGAGCAGGTAAGGAAGATGGTTTGTCAAAATGCATGGGGAAGAGAAGTCACAGGTGCATTGGAGCTGATGACTAAAAAGTTGGGTTGGGGACGTCTGGCAAGGGAACTGACTACCCTCGAAGCTGTCTGCTGGAGGAAAGTGACAGTTGGAGGTGCGGTTGAGCCTTCACGTTGCAATTTCAGTGCATGTGCAGTAGGGAATAGACTTGTATTGTTTGGAGGGGAAGGAGTAAACATGCAGCCGATGGATGACACTTTTGTTCTCAATCTTGATGCTGCAAATCCAGAGTGGCAGCGGATAAGTGTGAAATCATCCCCACCAGGGCGCTGGGGTCACACTCTTTCTTGCCTAAATGGTTCCTGGTTGGTGTTGTTTGGAGGATGTGGAAGGCAAGGGTTGCTCAATGATGTCTTTGTTATGGACTTGGATGCCAAACAGCCGACATGGAAGGAAGTTTCTGGTGGAACTCCCCCTCTTCCTAGATCGTGGCATAGCTCTTGCACCATAGAAGGTTCTAAGTTGGTTGTCTCAGGTGGATGTACAGATGCTGGGGTACTTCTCAGTGACACCTACTTGTTGGATCTCACTATAGACAAGCCTATATGGAGGGAGATCCCAGCTTCTTGGGCTCCTCCATCTCGATTAGGGCATTCACTCTCAGTTTATGGTCGGACGAAAATTCTTATGTTTGGTGGACTTGCCAAGAGTGGGCACTTACGACTGAGATCAGGTGAGGCCTACACCATTGACTTGGAGGACGAAGAACCACATTGGAGGCAATTGGAGTGTAGTGCATTAACTGGTATAGGGAGCCAGAGTTCTGTTGTCCCCCCTCCCAGACTTGATCATGTTGCTGTTAGCATGCCCTGTGGAAGGAATATAATCTTTGGTGGTTCTATTGCTGGGTTGCACTCTCCTTCCCAGCTTTTCCTGTTAGATCCTGCTGAGGAGAAACCATCATGGAGGATTCTCAACGTTCCTGGTCAACCACCTAAGTTTGCGTGGGGCCATAGCACCTGTGTGGTTGGAGGGACGAGGGTCCTGGTATTGGGAGGGCACACTGGGGAGGAATGGATACTAAACGAATTGCATGAGTTGTGCTTAGCAAGCAAGCGAGACTAAGAACCATGATTTAACATTGAGCTGTCCATATGTCGGTTGACACAAGTTTTGCACCAGCAGCCACTCAAGAAAACTTTGTTTGATGACCTATGCCATTTGAGGTTCTTCAGCTAGATCACTTCTTTCTGTATCACTGCATGCTTTCCCCCATGCTTTGTGTGCATACTTGTAAGTATGAAAACCTCAACTTGTCTTGATTTTGTGCTGTGCTTTTTGTTGTTGCAATCATATATTACTTACATCTAATGACTTGTATTAGAATTCTGATGCAGGACGTGATCGGTTGTTAGCTGGTTTTGCTTTATGTGCTTTCCTCTGTTCTTTTAACTTTCCCTGTTTATTTTTCCTATTGCGTGAGAATGCTGGTGATTGGATGGGAAGATTCTTACAACTGACGAGCCCCTGTACGATATGCAGCAAAAGCATTTCTGAGTGCTGATTCAAGTAAAAAAAATATATATAATAAGTGTGTGTTTTCATGTATCACAGCAGATAAGATATAAGCTTCCTGGTAATGCCGAACATCTATAATACTGGTTTTTCGTGCTACCACTGGCTAGGTATGACAAGTTGCTTTCCTTGTTCTATGCTAGTAAGTGCAGTTGCATACGACATTGGATTCACCACCCAATCATGATTATTATTATTTCATTTCACATAACCCAAGATAGATTACAAGCATCCCTGGTTTCTAGACAGATGCAATGTATCTATCGGCAATAATTATACCGAGATATACATCGCCCATGGAAAGAGGCCAGCTCTATCAAGCACGCGGCTTAATTCTCATGATTGATAACAATACAGGCCCTCCTCTGAAATTGAACGGAAGATCATTCAGTTTTAGCACAGCAAAACCCCGTGCTTTATCAAAAACAGAAGTCCAAAGATATGCCGCGCGTGTGTTTGAAGCCAAAGGAGTTGGGAGGTATTTTCATCTATCATTAACTTGATTTAGCTTCAAATTAGAAGCAGAAATATATCAAAAAGGAAATCAGGAGTTATTAATGATGCAAAAAGTTAAAAAGATTAAGAATCACAACTGGAATCTTGTATCTTTTTATTAATCTAAGGACGGCATAAATCATATAAAAATCTCAGCAATCAATCAACTGCGCTGAGAAACAATTAAACAATTACATTTAGAGCCTTTTGGGAATGTGACCATGAATTTTAACTGTTGATAATATTTTAAAAGTTAATATCATATTTTTTTCTGTTGTTTTTTAAAAACCATGAACACAGCTAAAAACAATAGCTTTCCCAAATGGACATGTGACTATACTCTCTGGACTTGTAATGTGAATGTTTGAAGGGATATCGACGCAGAAAAAAAGAACTAATCTTTTCATGCTCGAAAGTTGCCTCCGCCGAATGTTCTTCTGATCCTATTTGCCTTTCTTTACCATAGTTGTTGCATGTTGTATATTTTGTTGAAGATTTCATGAAGTGCAAATTGCTACAAACCCCCAGGAATTCAACCACAACCCCATAACATGCTTCTGGCTGATCATTAATCTTGTACTCAATTCGTTCATGACCTTCAGAGGATGTTTCGTCTTCTGGGCAACTCCTTATTAGAGGTCCATGAAGTCCATTGTTGCCAATATTGATGGATTTATCATCTAAGGTTTGAAGTTGGTTTCCTAATAAAATATGACCTGATAGGTTATTAAATGACAAGTTGAAGTAACTCTAATAGTTCAAAGCATAAATGCTTGGAGGAATTGCGCCAGATAGCTTGTTTGTAGAAAAATCAAGAGATCCCATCCTATTCAAATTGCCCAATATTTAAAGGGATTACTCCCTGGAACTTGTTTCCTGACAGATTCAGATTTTGTAGCCCTGCTAGACTCGTCAACTCCTTTGGAAACTCTCAAAATAGATTTTTGCTGGAAATGTCGACTGAAAATAGAAATTCAAGTGTCTTGGTATATTCAAGCTCCCTCCCTTTCCACGAAACCAAAACATTCTCGTCATACTTTCCTGCATAAAGCCAGTGTTCACATTTCCTTGCCTCTCCAATCATAACAGAAAAGTTGCTAAAACAACGAAGAAGAGTTGCAGCAATCCTACATTGCGCCAAGTTCAGCACTCGAAGTGGAGAAAGGTGGCAAAACTCTAGAGGAATTTCGCCATCAAACTCGTTAGAATGAATGCTTAGTATTTCCAGAGAAAACTTTTCACCTGTCCAGGAAGGATAGTGCCAGTAAATGTATTCTCAGCCAGATTGAGGGTTTGCAAGTATCTTGGCTCAGTCAATGATGCAGGGAGCTTTCCTTAAAAACTGTTTATCTTCAAATATAAATATCAGAGACATTGTACAGAACCCACATAATTGGAAATACAGCCACCCAAAGTTTATTTGAAATATTCATCACCTCTAAACGACTTAACTATCTCCAACACCGAGAAAGTCTCCTAGATAGCTGATTTTTGGAAAGATCAAGAGTTTCCAAATCCTTTATCTTGCATATAGAAAGTGGAATATTGCCATTCAACTGGTTACCAGAGAGGTGTAGTTCATGTAATTTGGGCATGGCCTAATGGCTTCAGGAATTGGACCAGAGAGAGTTATTGGAAAGATAGTACAACCACATCAAGAGAAAAGGTTGCTAATGGTCTCTCAAATTTGTTGCCATTCAAATATATGTTCCTACCAATAGCAACTTTGGTAAACATTTTCTAATATGATCGTGAGATAGATTAAGCCAGAAAATACCGGAGGAAATTTCTTCAAACCAATATACTTGCATTAAACATTTATAAAATTCCAACATTCTTTTGTGTTTGAACTTTGAAGCCATTGTGGAAACAGAGATCGACATCCCGATACCTTGAAGCTGAAATGGAGGCACCCATGTTGGGCGAAATCTATAACAAAAGAATTTGAAGACAATATCAGTCCCTGTTAGATGCCTTAAGTTTGCAAAGTGAAGTTCAGACACCATGCCCCCCAATTTGTTGTCGGAGACATTTAGAACTTCCAGATTTGAGAGCTGCCCAAAACTTTTTGGAATACTACCATTCAAATGATTAAGACCGAGACTTAACTGTATCAAAGACGATAGTCTTCCTAGTGACGCTGGGATCGGATCTAGAAATGAGTTTCATTCGAGATTAAGGTATTCTAAATGCTTAAACTGTCCAAGTTGAACTGGCAAATAGCCAGAGAACCAATCTGATCCAAGTTTCAATATCTTCAAACTATCATGAGCCCATCCAGATGGGGTACACAGATTTGTCAGCGTATTTTGTATTTCAGCCTCAAGATTATTCTCTTGTAGGTCAAGCACTTCAAGGAATTTACAACTGCTAATCGCTAGGAATGGAACCGTGAAAAGCATTTTAACTAAGATCAAGATGTTGAATGCTACTGAAGTTAAACAACCAAGGAGGGATTACAGAATCAAAGCCGTTCTGACAAAGATCAAGCAATTCAAGAGATGTGAAATTAACATTGAGAAACAGAGGAATACCTGAAAGTTGACAACGGGATAAATGTAATTCTAGTAGAGAAGGGAGCATATTTATGGAATGCAACCAATTGTTGTCTTTTGGAAGGTTCGCTCCAGACAAGTCCAGGTATTTCAAGGAAGAAAGAGTATATGTCCATTGGAGGTTGTCAGAAGTCAAGAAATTCGAAGGAGCATAGAAAGCTGAAGAAGTGCCAAGATCAAGATACTGCAGGCTTGAAGGGTTTCCAAGATGAACGGGAACCTTTGCTAGGAAACCCGCAGAGGAAAGGTTTAGATATTTCAATTTTATCAAGGACCATATAAATCCTGGAATTTTGGAGCTCGAAGAGAAATCGTTCATGCTCAGGTCTAGATATTCCAAATGCTTCAAATCAAGAAGAGAAGGATTTATATCACCTTTCAAGAAAACGTTGCTATAATTTCCAGGATAGAAATCGAAATAGGGAATGCCTAGCTCATCTAGCTGAAACTGATTTCGAAGATCAAGCTTGATAACATGACCGCTAGTCCTGCTGCAAACCACTCCTTTCCAGGGACAGCGGTCTTCTCCTATCCACGACAACACCCAGTTTAAATGATCAATAAGACTATCCCTGAACTCGAGAAGTGCCTTGTTTTCATTTGGAATGCAGCTCACATTTGCAAATGTGCTGCCAGTGCCGCAACAATGCTCAAATTCCCATTGTAACAAAGATCAGCACAAGAAAACAGGACATTGGTGGTTGCTGTTCCCATTGTAACACTTTACTTTGTCGTCCACTGTTACACCGTTACTGACCCTATTTCATCCATAATTCAAGAAGAAAAGCCTACGACTTTATGCCACCCAGCCCTTGTGGCTCCAAACTCCTCCTGCGTTTTGTGAGCCCCGGTACTCCATTAATCAGTTCTATGAGCTTAAGGAAATTTTAAAAAAAAATTTATTTTTTACTGGGCCCTTTTTATTATCTTCTTAATCAAGCCTATACAATTTATCGATTCTAGTAAATATTTTCTCAGTTGGTGGTAACTTCGGATGTTTTTTATACCTTTTCAAAAACATTTCCAATTTTAAAAATATCTTTTTAACTTTCCAGGAAATAGAAAAAGAAAATCCGGTTGCTTTTCAATTTTTCAATCGTCGAGTTTTACAGCTGAAGAGCTTTATAAATTCATTGATTCCCATGTCAAAAAAAATATCTATACAGGTTTCTTTGTTCCCTTGCTTGTTCATTGTAGTCCATGATTATAAATGGAGAAACATTAAAGGTGGTTTTGTTTTTGTATTTTAAAAATATTTTTAGAAAGTTGAAATTTTTTTTTTAAATTAATATTTTGATGTGCTGGATCAAAAATATTTTTAAAAAATAATAATAAAATATTATTTTAAAACATAAATATTTAAAAAACAACCATATTACAAACACCCCTAATAAATGTTTGGTAGAAAGAGAATAAGGTCGATTAATTCTGGACTTGAGAAGTAAAATTGGAAATTGGATAAATACCTAAAGGATTGACGAGTCAAATCTCGTTCTGAATATGACCATTATACTGAAGAACAAAATAGCAAACCCAACCATATGAGGCGAAATCATTGAGAAAACTCTATCGTACAGTTGCACAGTGTACAATCTTCGCGTTATTATAAAGTACAAAAAGAATATGGAATCAGTTTTATCATCAACGAATTAATCTAGCCTGGAATGTGCACGAGTAGAGTTTCATTCTTGTCAAACACAAAAGGAGCAGTACAATGAGTATGCCGACGTAGAAAATCTAGGCTGCTATGTTTCTGGGAAAGAGAGAGAGCCGTGGCGTGTGCCAGAATACCTATCATTTCCATGCAACTGAATCAATCTCGTCCCTAGCTGACTTGTATAGCTCAAGCCTTTTAGCTATGGTGGTTCTCCTCTCCATGAGTTGTGGATCCTCATCCAACATTGCACCAAGCCGCTCCTTCTGCGAGGAATCCAAGACAATGTTGTCACTTGTAGTCAATTACTCCCTATAAACATAAAACAAGGACCTGACAACCCAGAGCTCCATATGCCTCTCCACAATGATTGACAAGGTTTGCAAGTTTTAGATACACAACTAACAAACGCAATATAAAAGAACTAAACTGATGAGCTTGTAGCTCAGTGGTACTTTCGCAAAAACAAAAGAGATGAGATATTAAGTCCGAGTCTTACCTAACTTTTACAGCTTTTTTTCTTCGTATCTTCTCAACAACCAAAGATGGGTTAAACAATCTAAAGTCCCCCCCACACTCCAGAAGGCTTTTAGAGAAATTTGGTTCCGGTTCTCTCTATCTATACAACACAAGGAATTCCCAACGATCCAGGATAATAGAGGATTGGGTATTCTCTCAACATACTAAATATTTTATGAAATTAACACTTTGTTGCATTACTTTGACTCTCCTTTTAGGTATTCTGCTCGGAGCATCCCTTGGAGTCTTTTTCAGGGAAGATATATTGGAAGAAAGATGGACTGGGGGAAGTTAGGAGAAAGGAAGAATTGCTTATCACTTCGCTAGTTGTTTGGCTAACAAGGGGGAGGGGGGAGGGGGAGGGTAAGAGTCCAAACATCTAAATTAAAAAGGATGGATAGTTTATCAACTAGCTAGTGTTAGTAATGTTTGTGGTGTCTTTTGTTTTGCCTTGTTTGTAGTATGTTCCTTGTATGCGATTACGTTCTTGTGACATGATGCCTATCCTTTGACGTCTCAGGAAAAGCGCGAATCAAGCTTATTGGGGTCACCACTCCCCGTCTCGATTCCCTCCTTGCTTGGCCTTGGGCATTATTGAAGTGAGAGGGGACTCCTTGCTTGGCCTTGGGCATTATTGAAGTGAGAGAGGACTCCCACTTTCACTCTCGCATCAATGTGACTAACGAGGTGAGGTCAAGATCATCAATGCTTCTAATGGAATATTTTAATTTGCCAAAATTTCTAATGCATCTGCATTACCCACTCCCTATCCAACTAGTCTAGCTAACTAACCACAACTACTCATTCAAACTAGAGTAACCTTCAAGTCCTGAGTCTTTGGCCTTCCCTGGTTAAAAAAATATGATAGATAAACATTAAGGAAAGAAATTTAATAACTTTACCTCCCTCCTCCCAACTTGAGCATAGAAGTTATTCAGAAGACATCTCTTAGCCTCTCGAACCTGGCAATAAACCACAGCTTTCGGAATGGAGTTCCTCAGTGTATCACAAACCATACCAATATAGGCACTGACATTGGATCCTGAAATAAATTTATGATTTATCAGCAATTATGGGTCCGCAAGTTTTCCTACTATTTGATAATTACATACTTCCCAATTTCTGAGAAATGAAAGAATTTCAGAATTGAACTTCTAGTAATATATGAAAACAACTATTCATACAGCTCCAAATTTTACATACAAGAAAGAACACAAACAAATTAAAAAGGAATAATCATACAGATAGTTCTAATCCATAACACTAAACTGATGCTAAAATGAAGATCTTTAAACTAAGTGCCTCGCAGTTTCCCTAATAAAAGAAGAAAAAAGAGTGAAGGGGAAAACAATTAGAGAATTCCATACCAATCCTCCTGAAATGATTGTCATTGTAACGATCCGCATTTGGGCCTGGTTGATTTGGGTTGGTGTTTGTGTTCTTCTCTGGTTCTAGGTGAAGCTTTCGGAAAAATTCCACAGTAAGATAGCTAGACTCCATGTCAACCAGGCGTTGAACTGTTCTTCGGCTTTCATCGCGGAATCTCTCCAAAGCTTCATTTGCAGCAGCAGCAATGTCAGATTGAAGGGTTGGAAATCGCTTCAGTTCCTGCAATGGCCATAAGATAGCATCAATTTTTTTTATTTATTTTTTTTGGCATTCTCAAATTCATCCATGACTGAACATTCAAGCTCACATATGACGACATGACATTGCATTTATAGCAGGAAATTGTTGGATGGCATATGACAGTTACTCCAGATGAGGACACATCACTGGTTCTCAGCAGTCATCATTCAACTCCCATATTAACAAGTGGCATTTCTGCCCTCAAATTGCACGCAAGGCATCCCAGCTATCTTCAGAAAGTATAAAGCCAATCTTCAAAACGAAACTATGGTAGCAGCTATTATGTTAAAATTCCAAAGGACAAGTCTTCCCTCAAATGCAACCCTCACATTTCAATTCCTCATGGAGATGCTTATATTTTGGGAAGAATTGACTTCAATGCAACATGCAACTTGCTTTTGGCTGGCAGCAGGTCAAGCTTTTTGGCCAAGTAAAAGCATCATTTGCTGAACTTCAACAGGGTAAAACTTACCAAATTCACCTCAGTGCATTAAAAGTACCCAAAATCAGGTCTGATTTATCAATTGAACACTGCCTATCAAATATGTTTTAGAGAGGCTTCATTTCTAGTTCACTTCAATTTCAACAGAATTCTTAATAAATCTATTCCAGTGTCACATGAGCATCTCATAGTGAATCAAATACCAATGTAACACATACTTTGTAGTGTGCAAGTACATACAAGAGTTTACTTATGTGGCTTGACAAATATTTCTCTGCAGGTCTGTCTCCATGGGTCCCTAGATTTGGCAGTAATATTGGTTGTATTCCAAAGCAGACATATATCCGAGGTTACTTCACTTTTAAAATAAAATAGCATTATTCTTCCAAAATTTTATCTTTTACTGTAGCATCAGCATCTATACTGAGATGGGCTCAAAAACTTCTATGCCAAGGAGAAAAAACTAGAAGCATTCAAACTTAACAACATGACTTCATCGAAGACTGTTAAGGAACAAAAGAAGACTATTTTGTTATATAAGCAATGAAATCATTACAGTGTACTCATCTAGACAGAGAACAAATTTGATTTACATGCAAAAAGTTGCTTGCAAGTAAAGATTGCTTACCTCCGTTAAAGCTATTGACTTCCGAACAAGTTCCTTCAAAACAAAGTGCACCTAAGGAAGAGAGCATTACAGAAAATATTATTTTGTTAGAAATAGAATCAAAAGATGCATCCAATGCCAGAACTACATAATTATATATAAAAAAAATCCAATCAATTTGTTTCCAAGGCTGTTTTTCTCTGAAATGAAAACAATGTTGATTACAATATTACAAAATCATTATAGTACGCTATCTCCAGATTATTTCCCCTCAATCCCCTGGTTATAAAAAATCAAACCACGTCATTCAGATGTATCCTATAGCATCCATCACCTAGGGTATACGTACATAGCACAACCAAAGGACTTCTACATAAAGACGAATAAGACATCTATCATTCCCACATTATCCAGATTTTATGCATTGTATAAAAGACAAGCCTGAAGAATGAGTCAGGCAAATTATATGGAACTAGAACTTCTTGCCGCCCATGGTAGTTGGAATTCCTCCAACCATGTTATGGAGAAACTTTTAAGCAAAACAATACATTGCATATATAGTTCTACCAGAATTTCAAAATCATTAGGTCTGGCATGGGTAAGAACATTACTGCATCCACAGTTGCTTCCGCCGGTCCTTTGAAATAGCTTATGGATCCATCAATTAGTCTTCTGTATCCCTGTTCTGGAGCAATTAAATGTGGCTGATAACCATCAGCTTCTGAAACAACTTTTTGCACATTTTTCATAGAGAGATGACGATCAAACGGCAGCTTCTTCAAAGCAGCTGGTAGTTGATGGTCAAAAACACCATATATTCGATCTCCACCAGGACGCCTGAGATAAAAATTGTTACTCAAGTCTATGGCAATTATCTGGGAAAATTAAAATTCCAGAATTAAAGAATTAAACATGTTGTCCAAATCAAAAACATCATACACAAAATTCTGACTTTTATCAAATTGTCTGTACAGTTAAAATAAAAAATAAAATCAACAAAGAATCTGTGTAGATTTTTCAATGTGGAAAACTGTCAGTAAATAGAATCGAGAAAGGAAAATGCAATTACCCTCCATCAAGGTGTTCCTTAAATACACGGTCAAATGCACGACACAATTCTAGAATCGTATACAGCTGAGCCTGTATGAAAGGAAACATAATTGCAACAAGTTAATATTGGATGATTGAATACTTTAATTTACTAAGAATTCTAAAATTCTCATTGTTGTGATTTCTCACCCCCGAGTCTACTGCAATAGGCCTGCCAATGCGGTCCAACTCTGCATTAAGCTCATCAATAGTCTTGTTTATTAGAGCAATGATACTTGGTATCCGCTGTCTGATAACTGTCTCTAAATGCTAATATGAGAAAACGTGCAAAAAAATAAACAGGGAAGGGGGTACAAAGAAGAAAATATCAGTTTAAGACTGGATTCAAAAGTTAAAGCTCCAAAAGGAACGACATTTGTTATAAAGTAGGGGGCATTGTAAGAAGATAATATGGATAAAAAGACCTTGGACAAAAGTTTTGCAAGATACTCTGCACCCATTTTACTGGACAAATGTCCATACTCGGGGCTTGTTTCAAAATATTCTCTCTCCTTCCGACGGGCAGCAATCATGTCCACATTCTTGTTGATGTCAGCTTGTGAACGATTAACAATTCCAACCCAGGGATGCTGTAGCCTATATGACCGCCCTTCAATAACCTTAATTCATTGATGTAGAGGAACTATCAGATTTATACATTGAGGAAATGAATTTCATGGTTAGCAATCAAAGTAGTTAATAAAAATGAATCCATACATCCAGAGCATTGGTTCCCTTGTCCATCAGATCAAGCTTTGTCAGCACACCAAAGGTTCTTTCACCTAAATACACCAGATACAACAAACAAAAATTTCACTCTCCATCCATTAACCACCTTTGAAAGAAAGCTTTAGAAGGGAGGAGTTTCACCCTTAAACATTTGCAGCCTAAGTTGTCTTACCTGAAGGATCAACTTCTCTTGCTAGTTTTATGGCATCTGAAGTGGCAATATCTTGATTCGCAGGAGAAATAGCCAATATGATGCTGTTGGGCTACCAAATCAGAGAATTCCATAAGCTGATAAGTAAAAGAGTATAATCACAAAATAGATTATGCCAGAACTTCATATAGAGTATGAGTCCTCATGATAGAGCAATTGAATTAAAAAGTGATGTATAACACAGGAAAAAACGGATCTTGAAGAGATAGTGCTTTTTGCTCCTACTTTAAAATGTCATGTCAACATCAACAGAAACAGACACAACAGAAACAGCATTGGCAAAAGGGAAGAGTAAGGCATGCTTTGAAGAATAGTAACAATAATGTCATCCATGCATATTAAAAAACATTACAGGATAGCATGATCTTGCACATTAACAGCCAGTACGCAAGACATTTTGCCTCACTGTCTCAAAATTTAGCAAGGCCAATTTTTCTTGAAGAAACCTTCAGCAACAGGAAAAAAAAAAGAAAGAAACCAAAATCTTATAGGCTGTGAGAATAACTCTACAGGTAGAAGAGGAAGAGATGAAAGATGGGGGGGACATGTGGGTTGAACTTGCAATTTATTCTAAAACCAACATGCTTCTAAACGTCACAGGCCCCACCTCTGTGCTTTCTTGCTCATGGATTTTCAACACTACACAACAAGCCTTTTCCCACCATTTATTGGATCCCACCTGCTACTATATTACAAAATCCAGTCCAGGCCTCTATTACTGACACAAGAAGTTTCAATTTTGAAGAAGTGGTCTCCTTCAGCAAGGACCTGGGCAGATGAACTGATAAAGGTCCATTGCTGAGACAGAAATGGCAGGGCTAAGGTTCGGAATACCAAAACTAGTCTAACAAACTACTTTTGAGTGAACAAGAATAAAGTAACAAAAGAAAACGACGCACATATTAGATGGAGGTTGAACCCTAGATCAATCGTCGCTTGCTCTTGCACTGGCTTGTGCTTAATGGTTTTAAGTCTATTAGAAACCATTTGGAAATAATTCATAGCATATGGCTAAAATAACTGGCAGTACAGAAAGAAAATTTTAACTTGCTTTTACTGAATGATTTCTAACAAGAATTAAAAGGCATCCATTCTAGTTCAGAATAATATGGGCATTAAATCCTTCGACTCTAAACTACACAAAGTTATTTTAAAAGAAACCATGTCTGAATCAACATGATTCAATCTAACAGGTAGAACGTCCTAGATCACTCAAAAAATCCCTGTTCTTTTCTTCTTATCCTTTATTGCCATGTGGAGTTCTGTGATGGGATTTCTCCCATCACTGATTTTATTGAAATTGATTAAATCCTTTTTTTATTATTATTTAGTCTCTAAAAATATTATGCATGTGAAGAGGTATCCCTTCACTGATCACATTCTCTTATTTATTCTCTAAGCATCTTGCACATACGAAGGAGCATCTTCTTTCTACTAAAAAGTTAGATATTATTCTCACCTTCTCCACATAAGAACGGACCATATTTTCAATATCTTCAACTATGCTCTCTGGCTGGCCCTCTGCAAAACCCAAAATAAAATATTATTGCATGTATGAAACGAAAAATTTTAGCAGTTATAAAAGAAATTTTAAGAATTGATTTGTGCAATTTACACTTGAAGATAAGAGCAGTCAGTCTTACCTACAGCCACCTTTGTCAAACCAGGAAGATCTATGAGGGTTAGATTGACAACTGTCAAACAAAATCATGAATTTAAGTCAAACCATCTGAAGGATTCAAAAGGCTCAGAAATAACCGATGTTAATGAAAAATGAGAATGCAAGAGAATGAGGAAACATTGAAATTTTTAAGTGTATATACTCATAAGAACAAAAAAAATTGGAATAAATGCTTGAACAATCATTGTTTTCCAAAGAACCTAGCCTGCCTTATCCCCCCAACACAAAGAAACCAAGAGAGACAAAGAGAACGATGGGAGACAGCAAATGTATACTGAGTGAGTGGTTGTCACTAATGAAAATTGTGTGAGGGATCTTGGTTGCATTTATTGTGTGAACTCCCAAAAAAAATCCAAAGTTCACGAGAAAAGGAAACAAGTTTGAAACTTGGTCAATTCTAGAGGGATCCCTTCAACTGACAAAGGTTTATGTAGCAGGAAAGTGGTTCTACAGAACAAGTACACGTGACAATATGCAAAACATGCACAGGCAAGGATGATGAACCTTGAATGAAAAACATGTGGCATCTGCCCTGAAGAAAGGAAATCCAAAAGAAGACATAAAACATTAGAGGTATGGATGGGCAGTCCATATCCAAAAGATCACAAACCAGCACTACAAGGGGTTAGGAGCTAGGATCATGCACAAAAATGGGAAAGGAGATGCAAATCATAGCTGCTAGAAATGCCCCAACTCTTGTGGCAATAACAATAGCTACTTGCACCATATTTTTCTCTTTAGCTGCCATGCCTACAATTCATATTGGCCTTTCAATGGTGTCTTAAAATGAACTAAAGATAGTTAGGTCATAGGTTTCTGTAGAACAGTCTTTTTAAATAAACAAACCTGTGCAGGTACATTTAAACACAATAAGGCAATGTAAAACCTATCACCCAATTAAGATCCCACCACAGCTAAAACCAGAAATTGCACCCTTGTGGTTGCAAGTCCAAGACTTTTACCATCGCTGGCAGCAAGCAGTTCCCCTCGTTTTCACATGTGCGCTTAGATGCGTAGGAAAAGTGATATTTAAAAAATTTTGTGGGAAGAGAATGTTTCTCAAAATTACAGCTTAAACAGGTCAATTAAATAACTTTATTCAAAATGTAGTTGCAAGGGAAATACCGACCATTTGGAGAGTATATACTGAGATGAATTGGAACATTAGAGATTTGCTTGCTCTTCCCAGTAATGCGATCTGTTTCATCTGCGATTTCCTTACGGACAGAAGCTACATACATAGAGCAAGATAACTGAATTAAGAAAGCTTTCGGCAACGATCTGAGCGAGGATGGCAATCCTCAGCCAAATTGATTTAGTTTTCATACCAAAATCAGTAAACTTCTTCCTGGGCGCATGAAGAAACTCGGCATAATCAGACCCGCCATCTATCTTATGAAGTTGCAATACCAGTGGCCTCCTTGTAACAATACCTTCAATACATAACCAGAACAAGATTAGATAAATATGTAATTGATCAAAGTAATTAGATACTCAATTTCCTCGGGTTTTTTTTCAAATTGTTAGAAAAAAAATGAATTCAAATGCAAAATCAAATCATGTCAGGTAATTGAGAGCTTACCAGATCCACGAGGAAGGAAATCTCTGCCAACAACGCTTTCCAAAACTGAAGATTTTCCAGAACTCTACATACATTTCCACGGCAATATACGAAAATCGATTACTCCTGAACAAACTGATTAAGAAATTAAAAAACAAAAAAAAGAGTTGAGATAGAAGACCTGGCCACCAACAACAGCAACGGACGGAAGAGCTTCCCAGAGGGACATGCCTTCACCGCCATAATCGCCGAGAACAGTGCAAGCTCTTTGGATTCTGTTTACGAGGCCGATCAAGCTCTCCATTGTAGCCATTTTCAATTGCTTAAATGAATAAATAAATTGAATCTTTTAGATCTGATGCAATGCGCGTGATTTTGTGTAAAAAAAAGAAATGTGTGTGAGAGAGACAGAGAGAGATCGAGTTGAGGATCCAGGGAAGGTGTGAAAAGGGGTGTTTGGATCGGCGGAAAAAAAAATGGAGATTTTGGACTTCGGAAGGAAGGAAGAAGAATAGAATAGATGGGGACGTGGAATCTGAAACCGGGAGAGAAAATGCTTAATAAAGAAACAAACGGTTGGAGAGAGGGAAGGTTTACTTACCCAACATGGATGTTTGCATTTCCTTTTAAACTTATTTTATGTTTTAAAAATATTTTAAAAAAAAATTAAATTTTTTTATTTTAAATTAATATTAAAATAATTTTAAAAAATATTATTTTAATACATTTATAAATAAAAATTATTTTAAAAATAATCACAATAACATTTCTAAACAAGCTTTTAATATCATACATATTTTTCCATGTAAAAACAAAAAAAGTGTATATTTTCCCCAAATTTGGCTGTAAACATTAAAATTAATCATCCACTTATATATCCTAAGCCAAACTTGAGGGTAAATAATGGGAAAAAACAGGGTTGATGATGAAAAATACAACTTTTATTTTACTATACAAATTGGGAGATACTATAAATTATATAGTTAAATGACCATTTTAACTCTGTATGTTGGATGATATTTCCGATTGATCACTGCATTTTAAAATCAAATCTATATATCCTCGTATCTCAACGTACTGCTAGTAGCTTCCTGTAGATGGAAAGCACTTTGCCATGTAAATTCTTGGAAAAATATTTTTAAGAAAAGTATTTTTACTATGACAATCTTGACTTGTATTTTTTTCTTAGTTAAAACTATATTACTAGGATTTAGTATTTGAGCTAGTTATGACTTAGGCCATGTAATTTATTGAAAATAATAAATTATTTTTTATGGTATAAAAAATAATTAAATAGTACTATGAACAAGTGATCATTCTCAAATAATTTTTTTTCCTTTCAAAGTTTCCTTTTTATATATAAAAAATGAATATTTATTACAAATTTTATATTTCGACTAGGTTTTGAATTAATTTTCTTAGTTGTTGATCAAATATCAAAATTATATCTTATTATTATAGATGTGATATTTCCTCGTTAAATAAGTGTGTTGAAAGTCTCACGATAAAACTTCTCCTCTTCATGAGCAGAATAACGTTATTATCTTTACCGTTATTATCTTGAATAGAGTTAAAAACAGAAAAGGATAAAAAAAAAAAGGGATGATTGCCATCATAGAAGTCAAAATATTTGGATTAGGGACTACATATTTTATTCAAAAGGAAAGATCCGTTCGTTAAAATTTGAGATTTCTACAAGTTTAAAAAAAAATTAAAAAATATAGAACAAGGATATTATAAAATTGAAGAATGACAATCTTCATTACTCAAATTCAAGAGTATTTAAAAAAAATACATTAAAATAATTTTTTATTTTTAATATCTACACAAAAAATACTAAATAAAAGAACATCAATTTATCCTTTGTCAATCACAACAAAACACAGATGCTAAGCACTGGTTATATATTTTTTATCTTGTTTATTAGGTAAGGATTGCTTTAAAAAAGATTATTTAAAAATATATTGAAATAATATTTTAAAAAATATATATATGTTTAATATTAGCACATTAAAATAAGATAAAAATATCAAAAAAGAGTTAATTTAAAAAAAAAATTCAAAGGCTTTTGAAACGTGAAAACATCCTGCTTTTATTTTTTACAGTCATGTATTATTATTATATTACTATTATTATAGTGGAGAAAATGGCAAACGTTTAACATGACAAGACGGTGCAATTGAGATGATTTGAACAGAAAGTGAAAGAAGAAGATCAGTGCTACATTTATAACCATATAGATGAATAACACAACCACAAGATCTGAATTTGATCTGATTACAAAAATATTAACATGAACAGACAACAAACACGCTAGATGCAGAGTACAGATAATAAACTGCAAAATGGGAGACCACAGAAAAGCCAATAAACTACACCTATACAACCACACAACCACTGTCCACTCAAAAGAAAAACCTGACAAAAGGTTAGCCCAAAGTCAATATCTTCCTTTCCATCAGTATGCTGGTCTTCTCTCTAAACAGAGGAATAACAGTCTATGTCAGATGCATACCGATTTCATCCTACGGTAATTTTCTCTCCCTGAATAGTTTCTTTGACAATTTCAGTTGAACAGGGTCATCGGCATGCCAGTTACAATCTTTATAATCAATCACAGTAGAGGGAAATAAAAATTATAAAAATGAACTGAAGACCAAGGCCTATGCAGATTTACTCCTTGCTGATTCCGGGGGTGCAAATTATTGGTCATTGGGTGCTGCGTGTTAACCCGCTACGTGATACACTTCTGCACAAAATAGGAGGATCTCTCTAAGACAAATAAATATTTATCTAAACAGCTCACTTTTCTTAAATAGCAAACTTTTTTCAGCGCTATTAACCAGACGAGATAATTGAAATCATAAAGTTAAGTATCTTCTAGGTGAATAGAAATTCACGTATTGCCACAGCCAGAAAATTTAATCATGCCAGATTCTGTTCTACATGATCCTATACAATAAGGAAACAAATTGAAATACCCCATTAATAGGGAGGATAACAAAATGTTAGCAACCAGTTTTAGCATCTAACTCATAGTTTAATCTAATGGTCCGTGGTTTAATGGAACTTGAAACCAAGATCCTCTACTTGGACACTTAATCCTGTAAATTTAATTGATAAACAACAATAAAGAACATGGGCAAAGCTCATCTTCTTCATTCAATTGCTCATCATCCTCCATTTTAGTTGCTTCAAACGATAGACTACAGGCCAGGATATTGTTGACCAGCAAAGGGCAATGTTTATTTAACTTCTTCAATGCACGTTTACATGTGCACACACATGCATGCAATCACGAGTAATATATGGGATAGAGAGGAGAGGGACGGGGCAAAGCTACAAAAAAAGAGCCACGGATCTTGGTTTGGTTAAACTTTAGCCCAGTTTTTCAGTTTACTAGGCATGCCATTGTCAGAAATCAAAGTTAAAACTCTAATTCCTCAAGACACTCAACTAGATCTCATCTTATATATTTGCTAAAGCAAGAGCCAAGCCCAGAGAAACTACAGGGCTCGCTGCTTGCCATTCAATCCCTACATACATGTTCTTTTCACTTGGACAATTTCTTTCCCAGTATGCATTACTAAAAGGATGGATTGACACAGAATATAGCTAACTACTATATTAAAACAACTATAGATGTAAAGTCAGTAAAACGAGAAATTGAAATGAACCAGAAATTTGAAAATAAACTTTCAAAAGACATGGTTTGATCTCCTTGGTCAATGAAAGATAATTACACACCAACCAATGGTGTTCACATTACAATATATTAGTTTAGTTAAACGAGTGAATTATTAGAGTGAAAGAATAGAGATAAGTTTCTAAAGTATGTACCTCCCAGGAAGAATCTGAGCAGCACTCACAGGCCCTTTCAAATTACTAAACCGCTTTGCCCTATTCTCATGTTCTTTCTCTACACGCATGGCAGCAACCTCCTTCTCCATTGCAGCTACTTCTCTTCTCATCTTTTTTGCCTCAACTTCCATTGCCTTAGTTAATGTATCTACTTTCTTAGCTAACATCTGTAAAATCAACAATTGCAAAAAAAATTAATTAAACAGAAGTATAAACAACAGGACAATAACACAGACGAGAGAAAAATATCAACCTCGATTGCATCATCCTTGTCCTTTAGGCTTTGATCTTTTTCATGACCAGCTTTCCTCAAAACTACGACCTCTTTTTGCAACATATCATACAGTATCCCAGGAACACTGTCCTCTGTATCTGCCGGTGGGAACTCAGTGGGCTTTTCATCCGAGTTCCCTTTCCACGAATTAGGTGTCTCAGTCTCCTTGGTTCCATCACAAGGTTGGTTGAATGAATGATTTTGTCCAGCTCCATTTAAGAGCAATTTACTACTCCTGTCCAATGATCGTGTGCCCCCATCAAATGATTTTGATGTTCCTTTAGCATGCTTCAGCACTGAACTGGTGCTAGAGGACAAAGATCTTGACTGAGAGGTTCTCTTAGACAAAAAGCCATTGGAGGTCAATTTTGACATGTTATCAGCTCCACCTAAGGATTGACGACGAGGCGGCCCATTGCTTATACACCTTCCCTCTGGTGCACTGCGATTGCTGCTTGAAGACCCTCTTAAGCTCTCTTCAAGCACTTTGAGACGCAACTGATATTTCTCCTGAAAAATGCAAGAGCATAGTTTACTTTCAGGACCAGGAGAAAAGGCAAAACAAAGCAAACAAACCAAAAGGCCTCAGCTGGAAAAACCAGATCCTCACTTTCAACTGTGCTTCAGACTTTGCAGCCCGCTCAGTTATAGCAAGCTTGTCACGAAGTTGCTGCATTTCTCCCTATAACAACAGTGTATCAACATTGGTGAGGATTGAAAAGTACAAGGCATTTTAATAAAATGAAGAAAATTCAAAACAGAGATCAAACAATAGAAGGAAACAAAACTAAGTTCAACAGTAACCTGCAAAAATCTTCGCTCGTCAAGCCATTGTTTTACAGGCATCACTTTGTCATTAGCATCTTTCCACTCATTTGCTACAACTGTGGCCACTCTGTTTGCTGTTACCTTTGCACGGGCCAATTCCCGGTCAAGAGTTTTTCTTTCCTCCTGCAAAACAGAACAAAAAGCATATCATATTTATGGCAGCTTTGTAAGTATGATGTCCAGCAAAATATGTAATGAACATTACATTCATCTCCTGCACTTTCCGCTGGTAATCCCTAACAGCATTTGCTGCTGCACCACCAGCAAGAACAGCCTCTTCCAGTTCCCTTACAGTCTGGGTAAGTTTTTCAACCTCTGCAACCTTTTGTCTATGCATTTTGTCCAATATTTTGTTCTCTTCCTGCAATCACAAACAGTATATAGATCATACATTGTATACACTAAAATATCGAATATCCCATCCAACATATTTGTAAAAGAGGAATGAAGAGCACCACACAAGCTTGCCATACCTGACAAATTTCTATCTGCTTCATTAACTCCTGGTTCTTGTTTTGGAGATCATCCACCATGGAGGCCTTGGCCAAGGCAACTTGAACTGTCCTTTCAGCCTCAATTAAAGCTGCTTCTTTAGATTTAGTTAGACGATCCAATGCTTTGTTATCATCTTGAAGCTTCGCAATCTTTAAAAGACCAGCAGAACACAGTGGTCAAAAGAAAAATCATAAATCAACCAACATGTGCCCTTGTTGGCATAGAATCACAGCTACACTCAAGAAAAGCATACCTCTTGGCGAGCCAGCTTAAGCTCAGCTTCCAGAGGTGCAAGAATGGCTTCAATTGGAGGCATGTCGTCATCCTTCTGAGCAGCATGAACTCTTCGAAGAGTGGCTTCAGCAGCAAACTGGGCTGCCATGGAGGCCTTCTTCTCATCATTGATTTTCTTGATTTCTAGATTCTGCAAACAATTTTAATTTTAAATACATATATAGCACTGTGAAAAAAAAATAATGGAGGAATTGAAAGAGGTCCCAGGCAATACTTTGCTTTCTAGAAGAGATTCCGTTAACTTGAGCTTCTCCTCCACCTTCGAGAGTTCATCAGTGAGCTAAGGCACAAAAGAACCCCAGAAAACAAAATCAGGATCAATTGGAACACATACTGCTTCCAAATCATTGAAAGAAGAAAAAAATGCATGAAGAAAGAAAGTTTATGCCCAAATCCAGGTAGAAGAAAATCCCACAAGAATTAAATTGCACATCAGATGATTATATACAATAGACAGCACTAAAGGACCTTTGTGAAAACTCAAAACCTCAAACATGATAATATCCATATCAAGCACAAGAGTGTGCATTCGAGTCCATTCCAAGCCCAATTAAGAAAAAGTTTTAAGGATGAATGTGGAAATCTAGCAGTGAAAAACAATAGACATCAACGCTAGAAAAATACTGAAATTTATAGGGAGGCCGGGGGGGGGGGGATAATTTGAAAAAAATCAAAATTTGATGATAAACTACTCAGTAACTTCGTTGGCATCGATTCAAAATATAAACAGACAGGAGTTAAAGATATTAAAAGGGCAGAACATGAACTTTAACACTTAAAACAATTTCTTGCTCTTCCTTTAGCATTAAAAGTAGCATAACATATGGAATTGCTTTATGGAAGTAAAAAAGTGAAAGGAAAGGGAAAGGGTAAAAACAGACAACAGAATCGCCTCCAGTAACAATCAATACCAATGCAACTTCCTTAATCGATATAGCTTAACAGCATTATCAGATGACCAAGCAAATATGACATTTGTTATCAGAACTGAATAAAGAAAACTTTATTTGACAAACAGCTATCAGGATCAACATTTTCCACTAGCTAAAAAAATCATAAACTAGATCTTATGGGTAAAAAATGCCATCTTCCATCGACTTCAAAGTTAACATTTGCATCAAGAAAATAATAGCATAACCAAACATAAATCAAATTTAAAATCAAATAGAGGCAACACTTGCAATGACAGTAACAAACAGATTAACCTCGTCAGCAAAACTAGTCCTTCGAAAATAAATTTTCAAAATTGAAACCAGAAAATTAAAATAACACAGCAAAACACGGAGAGCGAGTGATAAATGACCTCTTCAACAGCCTTCTCTCTAAGTCTCTCTGATAACCTCAACGCCTTGATCTCCGCTTGTGCGTCTCCCAACTCTCTATCCTTGTCTACACCAAAAACAGCAAAAAAACCCATAAAAAACAAATAAATATCAGAATTAATTTAATCCAGCTCAAAAGGCAGTAGATCGAACCACATTCACACCTCTAACTTCATTCTCAAGCCGATTAAGTTCCACCTTAACCGGATCCGACCCGTGAAGCAAAGTCATGAACTCATTGTCGGCATCAAAGCTTGGCCTGACCGAAGCCCGCCTCCTCGACGAGCTCTTAGGCCCTTCCTTAAAAGATCCAGACACGGTTAGTGGCGTCATCGTCGTGGCCACACCTCCACCATTAACCTCAAGGACAGCCGTTCCCTCGCCGGAAACCTCCGACATATCCTCCGATCTAATACGCGTACCTATCTCCCCTACTCACATCCAAATGCAGCAGAGATATAAAGAGAGAAGTGTAGGTTTTCTTTGGAGAGAGAAGGAAGAGGGGAGAGTTCTTTTATTTATCTATAGTATTTCTTTCTCTCTCTAGAGTGTGATTGCTGTGTTTTAAATCTCGACGAGTAGATGTGTATGTTGTGATTAACAGTGATAATAAGGACTAAGGAGAGTGTTTTGTTTTGTTTTGTTCTTTAAAGAAAAAGAAGCAGTGGGACGCTTTGCTGTTTACTCATCATGTAAACTATGGCAAACCTCATATTAGTCCTCCAACTATGTCTTTTTATCTTATTAGTCCGATCCTCTCTAAATATACATTTCCTCGGTCATATCCGTCTATTAATAAAACTGTAACGATGTTGGGACGTTGGATAATGCATGTCCAGTTTAAATGTTCCTAAACTGATTCTAATTTTTTTTTCTAATCACAAGCACAAAAATACTTAGATATTGTTTTTTTTATTTAAGACAGGTTAGGGCTAATTAAGGCCCGATTAGAGCAATTTTATACTTTGATTATACATGTAATCTTGCACGTGCTGTATGGGATAGAGAAGTAGGTACTTTGGGGTCTAAGAGGGCGGAAATTGGGTTCAGTTATAGAATATAAGCCTATCGCATGTGTTGTTTAGCGTGGTCTCCAGTTGTTTAAACACGAGGATTTGATTGGTGGGATGTGTATAGATTAGGGACTTAGTTGATAAAACTGATAGAATGTGGACTCAATATAGAAAATAAAATATACATGATTGGAAGACTAATATGAGGGGTTCTTTTACTTATTAATTAGTTTTTTCGCTTTCTTTTTTTCTTCGTTTGGTTTTGTTTCGTTACGTTGGGAAGATTTTGTTTTGTGATAAGCGGGATGCGTATTGCGCACACTAATTCCCTGGAGACGGGAATCTAGGCAAAGAGAAATGGGGTGCGTAATGCGCACGACAGCGCGTTTTAGTAAATTCTGCTCTCGCTAGAGCATTTGCCTTGCCTTGCCTTGCCTGCCTAGGCTTTCGCTGGATTTTGGCTTTCAAATTGAAAATGATTAGCACTTAATAAATGTATGATCATTCTATTTTTAAATTGCTTTTAAAATTGTTTATTATTTTTAAAATGGTATTAAAATATTTTTTTACGAGTTTCTTAAACTTTATTAAATTATTTTTTTTCAATTATTTTAATTAATTAATATAAAAAATAACTAAAAAAAACATTCTGGTGTGTTTTTATTTTAAAAACATCTTACAATGCATTGTTAAATATATTAAACGGTTCGATCAGTTTCAACAATATTGACTGTATATAAATAGACATTTTAAATGTGTGGGATAATTTTTATAAAGTACCTTAATACATTTTTTTAATATCTCATACTAATTTTGTATCATAACTAGAGTTCGTTAGTAAATATGGGGTAAAGCTAAAAACAAAAAAGCAAACAGTCCCGATATATATATATATAAAACAAGGTCAGGCGCATGTCTGGCTTGCTAGTGATGGGTCAGGTGTTTGGTTTCGCCATTTGCTCTTTTTTTTTTCCTCTCACACTTCAGATAGTATTTATTAAATTCACTTTCTCTTTAGTTAGAATTAAAAGTTCTCAAATATTATTATAAATTTTTATTTAAATTTTAATAATTGTTTTTTAAATAATAATATTAATAGTAAATTATTCATGGAAATTCGATCAAAATTGTTTTTTTATTATTGAATTTTTTAAATATATTTTAAACATGATTTTTTTATTTTTTTATTTTTCTAACTTTCAATCATACAAAATATTAACATAATATTTTAAGATTATTTGTTAATTTTCTTTAACAATCATAAAATGTTTTTAAAAAATATATAAACAATAATTTTAATTGAAAATATTATGTTGACTACACTAAATAAGAGATGCGTTAATAAAAAATTTATTTCGGTGAAAAAAATTCAAAATAATTATATTTTTTAATTTAATTATAATATCAAATAATTTTATAAAATCCTAGACCCTTCTCATGACACGGGTATACAAGCTAATATTTTATTAAATACACTAATTATGTACATCAATTTCCATAAATAAAAAGAAAAGGAGAGAGAGATGATACTATATTTAGCATCATATTGTTCCTTTGTCCCACAAGGTTTTGAGGTACTTGGAAGTGATACGGAGTATTTTGTTCAATACACTTTTCATGTTCGTTTTTAATATATTATTTGTTATACTTTTCATGTAATTTGTTTTATTAACATGGGTGTTCAGGTCAACTTGTGCGTACCTCAACTAATTTCAAGGGTCCTGAAGTTAACGATCATGTAAGCTTCAATGACCCTGAGATTTGTGAGACTCAAACTGATAATAGTTAAACTACACCCCTCAGAGTTAATTGGGGGGCAGAACATGCGGACGTCCTTTTTTTAGACGGTGAAAAGCTTAAAATGTGAATTATCATATATATTAATGAATGATAAAAAAAATTGTTAATAATAAAATACTAAGAGATGTATATAGATAAATAAATATGATAATGTGTCATGTCATGCTATTTAATATATATTTTTAATTATATAACATTTTTTATTAAAGAACGAATAATAAAAAACTGAATCAAAACATGATAATTTTTTTTTTATTAACGTGGGTGTCTGGACCGACTTGCGCGCACCTCGAATAATCTCACGGGCTCTGAAGTTGATGACCATGTAAGTCTCTAGTGGTCTTGAGATTTGTAGGACTCGAACTGGTGACTTTTAAAAAGCAAATTTAGAGTCTAACAAATTCAACTACATCCCTTAACATGGCTCATTTGCTTTTTTATTGATCTGGCTTTGTTTAATGACTTGGATTCTAAATTCAATTGTGTTAGACCTTGCTTTACATGGCATTTTTGATCAAGTGACCTTAAAAGTGACATAATCACCCCGCTCAAAACCCTATATGGCTCTTAAAGAATTTTAAAGTCGTTGACATTTTAATTAATGCTTGACCCAAATAGAATCAGATGTGAAAATAATAAATTGTCAAATAATAAATAAAAACATGGATGTGAAATAAAAAGATGATATTTTATCATATTGACCTTAGTTATTTTGCAAAATTCATAAGGGCACGAACATAACACAGTGAGTTAACTCGATTAGGTAATCTATCATTTTATTTTCCCTCCCTTGTTATTCTTCGTGGTTGGGCCTTCATTAGACCCATATACAATAGATTTGGGACCAGATTGAAAAGTTTTTAAAGAATCAAGGACAAAAAAATAACTTACACATGTAATTCACACGATAACATGTGAGGAAATCTATCATGCTCGAGAAACATGCATGGCGTCCTCTAAGCTTTGATGGTGTGTTTCCTTGACGTTGTTAATCATCTAGCAAGGTCTTTTTTAAGAGAAGTCATGTGATGGTTGATAATATATGACATGGCTCCGACAACCCGTTATTCTTCCTCTCTCTCTTCTTTTATCAACCTCCATGCATGATCCCTTCTCTGCTTCCCTAAGAAAAGAAACTTAATTATTCCTCAATGTCATACTCGAGAAACGTGTGTGGCTTTCTCTATAGCGTGTTTGAAAGTGTAACTGCGGTTGCTTTTCAAAGTATTTTTTACTTAGAAATGCATCAGAAAAATAAATTTTTTTATTTTTTAAAAATTGTTTTTGATATTAGCACGTCAAAATGATTTAAAAACACCAACAAAATATTATTTTGAAACAACATTTTTAAAATGTAAAAATAAATAGAGCCTAAACTTTGATGGTGTCTTTCATTGACGTTGTTGCAATCATCTCGGCGGGGTCTTTTTTAAGAAAGATCATGGCTCTAGTAACCCATTATTCTTTTTTCTTTTATCTTCTTCCATCTACTTCTATGCATGATCCCTTATCTGGAAAAAAACTTTAAGTATTCCTTAACATCAAATTAGATCTTTGTTTTTTTTATTTGTTTTCAAGCAAAAAAAAAAAATATTTTTTTAAAAATCAAACATGAATCAAATGTGAAAAAAAATAAATCCAAGGAAAGCATAAAATAAAAATTCCACAGGCAAAACGCCATGCGTTTTTTTTTTCTCAGTTAACACTCGAGCTGCGGATTCATTGGCCACGAAACGAACATCAATGTACCACAACAATAACAAGGCAAGATGGTCATTCGTGCTAAATAATTTTAAGATTTTCCATGGATAAACAAGCACAAAGTAATACTTTCCTGAAAATTTCGCACTATCAATCAGACGCGAAATGCGATTTTAAAAGGGAAAAGGAAGATAACTGTTTAAGCTCGGACGGGATTCTGTAGGATTAATTAGATGAAGTTTTATGCACTTTGAAGTTAATTTGTGTTTTTATGAAAAGTGATAAATTTTATGATGCTGAACATGTCAATTTTTTTCAAAAAAAGGTCAAGCATTTACTCTACACTAAAATCGACGGGAGAAATCAATTTATTTATCTTATAATTGAGTTAAAATACGCAGGGACCTGAGAAGATTAGGCTGGTGTCTAAGGGTGTGTTTCGTTTTTTCCTTTGTCACATAAATTCAAATATAAAGTTTAATTATGAAAGGAAAATTTATTTTTTCATATATTTCTCCAGGTTGATACATCTATTTAGAAGTGTGGTTGCGGTTGCTTTTCAAAGTGTTTTTCACTCAGAAATGTATCAAAATAATATTTTATTATTTTTTTAAAATTATTTTTGACATCAACACATCAAAATAATTTAAAAACATAAAAAAATATTAATTTAAAATAAAAAAATAATTTTTAATTTTTCTTTTTAATATTTTTAAAACACAAAAATAAACAACACGTTAATATAACATCTAGGAAAGCTCACGGTGCTTCACTGTTTATATGAACAGGGAAGCACCTCCTCAGTTATTTTTTTCCTCTATCCACTGTCAAATTATATAATATATTGCTAACATGTATTTGTATCAAAAGAAATGCTGCCGTCAAGTGATAAAGGAACCAAATTTAAAAATTGTCGGTACTTGCTGGTGTGTGTTTGAGCCCCACCGTGGTTCATTCTCTTTCTTTTGACATCGTGCCTTACTTTTTCAAGTTTCTTTTTTCTCTCCAAGTTTTAAAGAATGTTTGGAAATACTTACATGTCAACGTAAAACTTTGCAATAAAAAAGAGTTAATAACTACTATATAAAAACCCTGTCACGCAAGCTTTTTCATTTGTCTTTTAGTTATTTTTCTAGTTACTAAATACCAGTGTTTTAAAACCCGGACCGGCCCGGCGGGTCGACCCGGGACCCGGCCGACCCGGCCCTGGGACCGGTCCGGGTGGAGGCAAAAACCCGCTCGGGAATTGGTCCGGCGAAACCCGGTCGACCCGCGCGGGTCAACCCGGGACCCGGTCCACCCGAT
>Ga0307517_10002461_pt1 | contig 29614 bp, 37 predicted proteins | sample 23_EM_MG_FD_194515 | JGI IMG/M metagenome (GOLD analysis project Ga0307517, IMG submission 194515) | Populus trichocarpa ectomycorrhiza microbial communities from riparian zone in the Pacific Northwest, United States - 23_EM | ecosystem: Host-associated > Plants > Roots > Unclassified | place... | reverse complement strand
CCTGGAATATTCGGCCGCTGACTCACTGGTTCCGAATTAGCAAATGCTATATCAGGTGCTGCAGCTGACACCTGAGCAGATAAACGCGTTGCCGCCAGCGGAGCGTGACGCGATACAACAACTGGTAGGTTCACTTTCTCCCGTGATTCGCGCTGTGAGTTCGGTTTAGAAGGCTGACTCTTTTTTATTCCATTGTTTCCTTGTCACCTCGCTTCCGCGCTTTGCAGAGGAGTCAGTTTATGAGTGGCGGGATCACCGCTTAGTGGCTGGCCCACCCAGCCGAGCGTCTCAGTTGCAATCGTCGCCGGGTTTTTGGGTTTGTGTGACTCATGATTAGCCACGCTTCGTCGCTACCTGACCCTTTGTCGCTCGTTCTGTGGATTTCCGAGAATCTTTTGCTCCATTTGTAGCTAGTTTTCTTTCTCTTTTTGTGCCTTGGTACTCAATGAGCGCACGTAAAGACTGTTTGATGGTGATGGTGAGCGAGTGAAACGGTGTACAGCTCTCGCTGTATTATGATTATGGTTATTCTACGCCTGGTGACGGGCGCAGCCGTGTACGGGATACGGTATCGTAAGAGGCACAGGTTGATAGAGGGATCTTGGATGGCCGTGGGGAGGTTCCTGCGCGCCGCGTGGGTCGCCCCCCCACCGCCCGCGCCTATGTCCATTTCGATCACGATTTCCTCTGGCCTAGTACATAAATACGCGATCTCATCCGGAACTTTCAGGTGGGGAACGGGTCGCGTGATCTGTGACCGCTTTATATGACCAAGCTGGAGATTGTTGGGCGACTGCGTTGCTTTGTTTTCTCATCACCCCTTTTGGGCTTATGTGGTGAACTCGGGATGCGGCAGGGTAGCGCGGTTATCGCAAGCCGGGGTCCCTCCCTGGGCCTCCCACGTAAGCGGGTACTACACGGCGGTTCCTCCCGGCAGAGGGCGATCACCGTTACGCTCTGGTAGGGAGCTAGAATTGGTTCTCGATTCCCAGTGACCCACTACCCCGACGTCAATTCCGATAAGATGAAACGGCTGCACTACTCAGCATACCCATGGGTTCATATTAGACATCGGTGTTCCTGCCGAGTTTTTTTCTGGCCACCCCGATGCTGAGTAGGTGTGCCCAGTAGACTGCGTGGGTGTGGGTAAGCACCGCAGAGCATATGGGGTATCTCGTCGCTCTCTCGGCCCGGCCCTGTCGGGGTCGGGATGGGTCCAGGGAGCTGCCAAGGATTTCGGGTTTAGGGAGGGCTAGGGTCCCTTCCTGTTTCGGCCGCCCGAAATCCGGCCGGAAAGTGACCGTGACACCGAAGCGCTGGGCGGCCCGGATCATTTATGAAAGCGATGATGTGAACAAGAACGGGCGACAGCTCGGCGACAACTCTACCGGAGCTCGATTAGAGAGAGTGGGTCGTCGAACATTCGACGCCTTCCACACGCTCCTCGTTTTCCCCACGAGTGCTACGCCCCTACGTCATGAAATTCCGCAGTTTTTGTTTCCCCGGTGGAGGAGAGACCGCACCGTTTTCATTCCCAGCTGAACCCTGGGGCCTGAACGTCCGGAGCCTCGTGATTGTGGCTCAACCGGCATCCGCGGCGCGACCGCACGTTTTCCTCGTGGGTGTGTGTAAAACTTTCCCATCGCGAGAGAGGATTTGTACGGGTGGGAAGCGGGTCGGAGCCAGGTTCATTGGTTTACCAGATGAGGGACTTCCGTAGTTACGAAATGGACGCCAAGTGACAGCGTGTCAGGAACGCTGTCCAGTAACAACCGCAAATCCCCCGGTGCCTTACCACATCCAGTAAGCATCCCGTGTACCGAAGCCTCGCAAGAGAAACTAGGCCGTCCTCCGATCACACACTGCCTCGGAACGTCTCGCTAAGCAGACTCGATCGCACGTCGTTTCCCCCTTGCACGGGGTCTTCATTTTCCGAGGGAGGGAGGATCCGGGAGACCGCTTACCACACTTGCCGTAAATCGTGTCGTGGCGGGCGTGTGTTGTGCGGGAGGAGAGATTTCAAAACATAGGTACGATACCACCCCGGCTCGGCACCGACGAACGGAGACCCTCCCTGCATGCGAGCGCTGTGCACTAAGGTTCAATCGGAGGATACCGACAGAACAGGAGCTGCGCGCACAATGAGAATTGGGGGGGGGGGGGACAGGGGGTAAGGAGGGGGCTTTCCGTGTTTCACACAGCTTCCCACTCCTCCTGGGCATGGATTCCCTTCTAGCTGCGGGGTCCAGACGGTCCAGAGTCCACTTGGTCTGGTTACCAAGGTTTCTTGGATCCCTCACAGCCTCTTACTTTGCGTTGCCGTTGGTCGAGGTCTGATCGAATTGACTCGCGGGTGGAGCATCAGCATAGAAGTTTCCAAAGATTGCGTCGAGGGCAGAGGTACCGTTACTCGAATGCTCGCGTACTATAACATAAGCGTGTGTTCATATGGCTAGCCATGATCCGATGACAGCCAATTGCGGTGCCAGCTGTCGTGGAAACTCTGTGGAGAGGCGCTGTGAAGATTCGTCGGAAAATTTGCGAAATGACTCACACAGCGTCTCTGGTGATCGACCACTGATGCGGAATCAAATTATCCAACAAACCGGTTGGCTTTCGTCTTCCGTTCATCCTCCTCCACACTCGGAGAATCCGCGTATGTCGGTTCACAACAAAACCGACAACCCACTACTTGGTTTGGCGCCCATCCCACGTGGTTATCTCGAACCACCGGCCAGGACGTTCAAAACCCTCAAACTCGCTCTCAACTCGCCTTTTCTCTCATCTCTCTCCCACCCATCCGCGCGCCACCACAATCCTTGCGATCTACACCTTCTTGACAGAAACATATCGGCCATGATCCGTTCCTCCGTAGGCTCTTTTTTTCTCTTGGTGCTCCTCGCGGCTCTCTCTGCATTCCCGGCTCTGGCCGCACCTCAGAGTGGTCCTTACCGCGCATCCCACTCGCCCTACAAGGACTACGGCTCTGGACACCCCCACAAACGCCTGGCCGTGCCGGACGGCGTCGATTCTTGCGCGTTGTCTGCTGGAGAACTCCTCGATCCTGGCGATCAAGAGCTCGTCTCCGATGGTATCCGCTACTCCGAGGTCTGCCTCGAACAGTTCGCTTTCACCCTCGTCCCAGAGGAGAGGGCTGACTGCCGCAGCGAATGTCCCACCTGCACCACTGTCCGAGGTTACGACATGGGCTGTGTCACGGAACGGGTTATCCAGCGTTCATCTGAAGTAGATCTTACCCAATTGCGAGACACCACGCAGCCGGTAAAACATCTCTCCAGTCGTCGTGCGAACGTTCCCTGACCGTTTTCCCTCCAGCCCAGGCTCATGTATCCGACCGCCGCCTCCGATTGCGTCGTTCCCCCTGAGAATACCTCTATCGCTTGGTCCCCCTTCACCGTTGTTGGAACCCAGTTCTTTGACAACGACTGCCTTACTCGGCTCTATCTTGACGCCCTTTCTTCGGCAGCCCCCTGTCCTCTTGACGACAACACTTGCATGATCGATCGTGCTCTGGAGCTTCAAGATGCAATCGGGAGTGCAGCTGTATCTGAGCGCTAGTCCCCCGATCCCAACCCAGCGTCCTCGTACTTAGACGACTGAAACTTGTGGCTCGAGTCTGTATCTTCATGGCATAGTTTACATCTCTAATCCCAATCTTACCAAGCCTTTTCAACAATTTTTGAGCGCCAACTTAGTGAGCACATGAGGATAAGGTGTATATGTGTAAAAAGACCATGGCCACCCTCAGATATCAATCTTATTTGACAAACTCCTTGACCCCTTGAGAGCCGCGAGCTTCTCGATGAGGATGTCAAGGGGGACGGTGGCAGCACGGGTCTTCTTCTCCCCAACGTCATCACGATTCCTAACATTGACCGCCTTGCCATCCAACTCCTCTTGCCCAACGACGAGAATAAAGTTGTACTGGGCAAGTTCTCCGTTTCGAATCTTTTTCTGGAGCGTGTTCTCCCCGTTGTCGACGTCGGCCCAGAGTCCGGCAGCGGATAACTTTTGCTGTACTTCCGAAGCGTAGTCTTTCTGTAATCCGTCGAGAGCGGGTTTGATCAGAACCCTTGCGTAGACGGCGAAGGAGGACGGGGACTTACGAACGGAGGGGCCACGGGAACTACAAGAACCTGCCTGGGACTTATCCAGAACGGCCACTTTCCAGCAAAATGCTCTGTAATGATCGCGATAAACCTCTCCAAACTTCCCAAGATCGCTCGATGGACCATAACCGGTCTCGTGGGTGGCTTGTTGGGATCCGTGGTCTCTTCCGGTCCACGATACTTGAGGTTGAACCTCTCGGGAAGCTGGAAATCCAACTGGATCGTAGCGCACTGGAAGGACCGTTTTAGCGCATCTTTGATCGTGATGTCTATCTTGGGACCATAGAACGCTCCGTCTCCCGGGTTAACCTGCCAATTCCCCGGGTGGTGTTTCTCGAGCGCTTTCGTGAGTTGCTATATTTGCGCCAGTGGCCCGTTTGGGACACAAAAACAAGCGCGGGTGGGACAATTCGGGGTATTACCGCAGTAAGTGGAGTGGGAAAACCGTAGGTCAGATTTAGGGCCGAGGAAACCGAGGGGGGAGAAACGACTCACAGCCTCAGCTTCATTCCAGGTCTCGATTTGACCTAGATAATTATCCGGCCGGGTGGAGAGTTCAAGCGAGAATTCGAAACCGAACAGCCCATAGGTGAATTCCATGAAATCAAACAGTTTCGAAATCTCTTCTTCCACCTGAACGGCGTGTCATTTAGATTCATCGTCGGCGTCCCGTTGACGGGTCCTTGATCCCTCACCTGCGACGGCATACAGAACACGTGGGTGTCGTCCTGCACAAACCTTCTGACCCTCGTCAACCCCGTCAGCGCACCAGACGCCTCGTTCCTATGGATGATACCAAACTCTGCCATCCGGATCGGGAGCTCCTTGTAACTTCGATCCCGAGAGTCAAAGATGACGCAATGCCCTGGGCAATTCATCGGTTTCAGAGCCCATTTCTCCTTCTCGACGTCGAGCGTAAACATGTCGTCCTTATAGTTTTGCCAGTGTCCGGAGGTTTCCCAGAGTTTACTGTTGTACATATTTGGGGAGATGACTGACGTTTGGGGTATTGGTCAGCTATCTCCGGTGGTCGGGGTGTGCGGGCGGTACGTCACCCACCTTCTTGGTATCCTCGTTTATAGTATTCGCCCTACAGGTGCCCCTTCAGCCTGGAATCTTTTTTATAAGGGGTCTGTGTACCTACCCGAACGAGCTCAATGAGCGCATTGTAAATCCTCGTTCCATGCGGCAGCCAGAAACAACTTCCGGGACTGAGTTCGTTAAAGAAGAACAGCTCTTGCTCCTATGGACCTCATTTAATTCCGATCCAATAGTAGAATCCATGGTCAACGCACTTTTCCAATTTTCCGATGATCCCGCCTGGCAGCCTCGGCGAGGAAAACCTTGTACTCCGCGAGCTGCTTCTTGTCGGGGAACGAGATACCATAAATTCTTTGCAAGGAATCATTGTTCTGGTCACCGAGGAAGTACGAGGCAGAATTCTGGGAATTGCCTTCGAGATCAATATCTCTGCTCCCGCCTTTGCATTTGGAGACGTACTTTCGTGACCATGAAGGCCTTGATCTTGCCCGTATGTGGGATGTGAGGGCCAACGCACAAATCGATCATGGGGCCACAGCGGTAGACAGTGGTAGAGGTACCGTCAGGAATCTTGCTCTCAATAATATGCTTCTTGTATTTGTTGTACTGAAAAGCATAGCTCAGGGCCAACGTTTCACGGTAGGTTCATAGACCAACCTACCCCGAACATCTTCAAGAGGGTTTCCTTGGGCACCATTATTCGCTCAAACTTTTGCTTCTCCTTGACAGCACCTTCAGAGAGCTTCTCGAGAGCAGGATAGTCGGCGTTGGTGACTGCACGCCCGTCGATGGCCATTTCGTAGAAGAAGCCGTCATCCGTGGGAGGACCGATGCACAGATGGCATCCGTAATGCTTTTCTGCAGATTCGCCGAGGACATGGGCCGATGAATGCCAGAACACGCGCTTGCCTGGATTCGGAGGAGTCATGAGCGACGGGAATAGAGGGATAGAGAAATACCGAACCGTCTGGGTGTTCAAAGTCAAGTAATTCAAGGTTCACACTGCCCTCAAGCGGTCGTTCGAGATCCCACAGTTCACCGTTGACCTTGGCAATGACGATCCGCTCAGCAAGACCCTTTGAAATCCCCTTGGCGATATCCATAGGACTTGTCTCCCAGCTCGTCCCCTGCTTTTCCGTACCATCTGGTAGAGTGATAGTGATCCCTTGCCGGGGTTGATCTGAAGCAGCGCAACGAAACGTTCGTAATCGGGTCTATTCCTCGAGCAACCTTTAGGTACTTGCCTTTAACCCATGCGTCGTATTCAGTCTTTAGTTGCTCGAACATCTGGATCCTGTGATCGAAGAACTCGGGTTTTGGACTGAGCTACAAAAGTCGCAAATTGTAGGTATCAGCCATGGTCGGATATGAAAAGTCAAAGGGACATGCCTCTAAAGGGTATGCTGAGCCAGATTGCTCCTTAGGTTTCTTTTCCTTGACCTTTTGGGTCTCGCCATTCTTGGTGATATCAGTATTGGCACGTAGCTTGTCCACAGTGGTCGTAGACCTCTGTTGGGAGGTCTCGACGGGGGGTATTGGGGAAGTTGCGGACATGTGGCTAGCACGGCAGAGGGAGAGGGAGGATGGTAGTCGGTATCGGATGGGTGTGTGGTGAGATGCAGCGAGGAACCGGCGATATGGGAAGCGGACACGGCCAAAGCCTAACATCTAAACCACCAGGTGACTCGGCCCAATTCAAGCAGGTGACTCAACGCGTTCGAACGACGCACGACGCGTTTATTTATTTTTTCGCGAACTTTCTTCGGCCCAGTTCCGGTGTTGAGGGAGTGGTTATGAGTGTGATAGCATGCCACGTCGAATGACCAGAGGCGTTTTGTCCGTCGAACAGGACCGAGGACGGAGGAATGACGCCGGAAACCGCCTTCGAGCGACCGGAACGTAAAGGCTAAATTACCCGCTCCCTCGGTTACCAACGTGGTCGAGGGACGTGCCTCGTCAACTATCTTGCAATTCCAATAAGGATAGGGTAAAGTACATGCAAAAGTGCAGTGGGTGTATCTAAAATGTCTTTTCCGGGGATAATCCTACGAGCTGCCTCTCCCCGATCGTTCCAGCGTACCATCTACGAGCTCATAAGCAGGACGGTACCTCTGTTTAGGTTCGACGCCATTGAGGGGAGTGGCTTCGTCACCACGCCCACCGCATAGTGGCTGAATCGCGAGTGCAGGGTTCTTGAACGTATTGTATGTTGATCCGATTGAGGTATACCTTACCGAACTGTCAGTTAGGTCCGCTCAACAAGCTCGACGGTGCACCCACCCCTGGTCATAGAGAGAGCAATACGGAACGTCTAACTTTTTCAAGAATGTCCAGACATCCGAGAAGGACCAGTTAATAATCGGGTTGATTCTCACGAAATCAGGCCAGCCTTGGTCAGTCGGGTTTCTGAATCCAAGTTTATCTGTAAAGCGGTCACTGACACTATCCGCAGCCCGGTGCAGCACACAAAACGTACCACAATAGGGATCCGTTTTCCTGGTCCCAATCAAAATCCCCTTGACATGCGGGAATTTGCTCTTATACGTCTCCAGCGCCTTCTTCATCCCCTCTCCTCCACCCTTATGAGGTTGCGAGGGTACGCCCGATCCCGGGGTCATCACCGTCTCCACAGCAAGCTGCACGCCATCCTTGGTCTTGGTCGGCAGACAGTGGAAAAGATCGAGGTCGTATGTCTTGATCGATTCGTGGATGAAGGATTCCAGCTCGGAGAACGGAGACGGGAGCGGGATATACAACGAGGGTATTACGGTATGTTTCTGGAACCTCCGGTAGAGAGCTGCGGCGTAGAGGTGTAATAGCACGGTGCCTGTGTCATGTCGATTAGATGGACGTTGTGGAGAGAGGCTGCCGAGGTCGATGACGCACAATCTTTGCCTCCGTTAAAGCTCAACGCCAGATGTTCAAGCCTTTGGTAGACAGGTACCCGATGAGCGTGGCCCCTTCATACGAACACAAACGCGCTCACTTGAAATCATCTAAAGCCTGGTCAATGACCTCTAAGGCCTCCTTGACTCGGGGGGCGATTGGTTCGTCCGAATAGGCGAGATCGTAAACCTCGTTCGCTTTCTGATTATCCATAAAGCAATCCGCCGGCAACAAAGACAGAGTTGCAGTACCCGTGGTAGGGGCCGTGGTGGGAGGAATTGTGGTGGTAATCGCGAGTGGAGAAGTGTGGGGAGGGTTGAGTGGGGTGAGAGTCGTTGCTGGAGTAGTCCTAGCTGCGGTTGTCGTTGTCGCTGTCCTCAGCAATGCGCGACCACGTCGTATAAATATCAGTCGGAGAAGAGTTGAACCCGCCGTCCCTCGTTCCTGTGCCAGAGGCAGATGGTGGCCCGTTCTTGTTGTCCCGGTTCAAGGATGGGTCTTGAGCGACTTCCGAGCCCGGCTCGATCAAGCGCCAATTGGGTCCTCGGTCAACCACCTAGCTGTATGTACAACGGAGCACAAATAAAAAGACATTTCAGAAGTCATAAATAGATACATCATGCTCATAAGCGATAAACAAGCGAGTAGGGGGGGGAAACATTTCTGAAGGAGAACATGAGGGAGATGCGTAAGGGACATGGATCAGACAAGCACAAGAAAATATCCGCGAAAATGTAACAGGACAACACAGGCCGGCGGGGTCAACGGTAAAACGGTGCAAGGCAAAACAGGATTGGACCGTAGCCGCCCAAGCCCAGACCAGCCGGAGCCGTCATAGACCGACGGGCTGTCGTAAATCCGCACGCTCGTCATTTTCAAACTCGTCCATCAATCGCAAACGTAGGAGTCCGTGTAAATTAGGTAGCGATGAACTCGCGGAGTTTTTCTGCAAAACAAAGTTTCTGGGAACGCAAAACGTTGAACCGTGCCAAGCTAGAGGAGGTCTATGAAGCCCGGGTGGACTCTCCAACGGGCTACTTAAGTCTCGTTCAGCAACGGCATGACGATACTTGATAGTACGGGCCGAAAGGAAGGCGGACAAGGCGAGATACCCAATCACCCACGTATCTGCATCACCTCTCCCAGTCGCCACCTTGAATTCCCAGAGAATTGCCAAAGGGTAGGTTGTACGATAGCGTTTGTGAGGTAGGTGAAAGTCCCTGCCGAGCCAGTGGATAATTGGAGGACCCATCACCAACCCCTCCAGATGTGTCGATCGGGCCAAAATTGAGGGAAGTGCTGGAGATGGGCTGGGCGGGACCGATATTGAAGAGATTACTGGTCGTGGAGTTGAGAGACCCCAGGTGGGGAGGTACACCGAAAGATTGTGCTCGGTGATGGCCGATGGGATTGGGTCGGGGGGGAGAGGCGATGTCCGTATGTGGCTGGGATAGCTGGTTCGATTGCCAAGAAAGGTGGGAAGATGATTGGGGTAGGCTTGAAGATGGAAGGAAGGGGGAGAGACCATTTATTGGCCCAAGTCCATTTCCGATCCCATTTCCTGGCTTCATTCCCGGTGCGAGTGACGGGTCAAATTGAGAGACACTTCGCTGGTGCCTTTGTTGCCCAATAGGAGGATACTTGATATCATTTGCCGGGGACCAAAACGAGGACGGCGATCCACCTAAGCCGCTGAGGAGTGCGGGGGCGGCTGACGCTGGATCGTTGGCAGGCGGTGGTATACCCAGTACATTATTCAACAGGTCCTGGGCGGTCGTCCCAGCCTTCGGTTGGGATAAAGAGAGGGTCCGAGCCCTGACGTCAACGTGAGTGGGAACCATGTGAGTGAATGCGTCCGACCCCCGCCGAGAGGTAGGTTGCACATGAGGAGGGGAAACATGAGGAGGAAGCCTTGGGGGGGAGATATGTAGGGGCTGTACGTTGGGGGAAGGCAATTGAGAAACCACAAGATTCAGTGGGCTCGCAAGTTGACGACCAATGCGAGGTGGAGTAACGTGCTGGGGGATCATCTGGGGCAGATCGCTCGTAAGCTTAACTGGAGGTGATGCCCTAACATCGCAAGAGAAGGCAGAATTAATCATAGAAACCTTCGATAAGCAGAGTACTGTACTGACCGAGGATAAACCACTTCTTCATCTGTATCGGCATCTATCACGGCTCGAATAGCATCGTTAACAGGATCGTCGTCGGTCTCCATTGCATCAGACTCGGTTTCAGCAATTGGGGGCGGGACCGGACGACGAGGCAGGACCGGGATCGGAACCGGAGGAGCGGAGTTTTCTTGACCCTTGACAGAGAAGATGCGGTCGTCATACGTGATTGGGGTATCCTTATCAAACATAAGATGGTTATTCCAGAAACAACGAGGAAACGATCGCACCTTCGTCTGAGCCAACGTTTTAGCGTCACCCAGAAGGTCCCATATCCGCATGAGCTGCTCTTCGTTTGGATGGACCTGGGCCCTATCAACACCTTCCCCAGAGTTGTCGGTGACCATGAGCTTTGTGAGAGGTAGGAACCCTCGAATATCGAGGTCCTCGTCCAAAGGTGTCTCAAGTCGGGTCAACTGCTCGATCGGGAACTTCTGGCCGAGGGTGGTAAAGAACCTTGTGTATACCTTCCAGAACTCCGCGACACCTTCCACGGGCTGTTTCTTTTCGTCGCTTGCGTAGAACCGGTGATTGGTACGTAACCACTTGTTGATCATTCGCAACGCGGGCAACATCCTGCGAAGTGTGGCGGAGATCTTTTGCGCGATATCATCCGTGTCTCCCGCAGGGTCGTCGGCGAGTTCTTGTAAGCCGACCTCCAATAGAGAGCGGAAGATGGCTAGTAGGTGCCCTGAGATCTGAGCCTCGACCCTCGGGTTGGATCGCGGTCGGCGCTTCGCACCAGGTGATCGAAGCATCCGGTGTTTCCAAAGAGCGCCGAGACCGAGGATGATAATCTTCGTTATCACCTCAGATTGTAGAAGGAGACCAGCGATTAGGTCATGAAACAAGGAGACCGAGGATTGACACAACTCTTCCGAGGCTTGAAGGGATTCAGGGTCCACCATCTCTACCCCCTGGTACTGACCCCAGTGTGCGTGAAGGGCGATGATTTGCTCCTTGAGCGCTTCGATCTTCAGTCGGGGAACGATGGCCTCCTGTTGTTTCGCCTTCCCCTTGGTGTTCCAGAAATCAAGCGACCTCTTCAGTGATTTCCCCATGTTTTCCGCAGCGCCGTCGTATGGTTGCTGTACGCAGATGGCCCGATAGTAGTGGACAATGGCATTAAAGGTATCCATTTGGTAAGAGGAGAGAATGGCAAGTTGATTGGATGGATTCCCTTCGTGTGGAACGAGAGCTCGAGCTTGTTCGTACCGCTGACGTGCCTTGTCGTAGTCGCGGGCACGGGGGATTGGCGTCTTCTTGTTCTTGCCACTGGTCCGTGCGGGCGGTCCAGTCTCGACCCCGGCCTTCGGCCGCCCCCCGGCTTCATTGTATTGCTCCTTATATCGTGCAATATCGCCAAGAAAGATCAAAGCCTTGCTGACACTCGACACTTTGACCTGACGCTGTTCGGGGGTGCATTGGATGACTGTATCGGAGTGGCGGGGGAAGAGGTAGCCTCTGGCCCTCCCATCCGGTACCGGGTCTGGATTGTCGTCGGGATTGGTGGAGACCATCTCAAGAGATACAAGTATCGGTTGGACTTCGTGAAGGTTGAATGTTCGCCGGAACCACGCGACGAGGGAGATCCAAAATTTTTCCTCTTCTGAGAGGAATTGCCGGAATCTGGAGAGGAGTTTCCTGCGTTCTACGGGGGCGCTGGGAGGTTCGCGTGGGGCGGCCTGGCGTGCACCTCGCGGTGGGGGTTGTGGAGTACTGAGGTTGGCGATGCGTTGTTTGTAGCTGGTGATGAATGCGTAGGAGGTGTGCATCCATAGATTGAGCTCTGCGTCCTTGGATTCCCTCGCAAACGGATGGGAGATCAAGAGCTCCACATGCTGTTTCCGTAGGCTGAAAAGGGTGGGTCAGTGGATCAAGATACTGAGGATCGCAAGCATCTGAAGACGGGTCGCACTTCTTGCGCTGAAATTCGATATTTTTATCCCAAGGCTCCAGCTTCGACAGTTCCTCTTGGAGGGTCGCATTCAGCGCCTTCGCCCTCCTGCGTTTCGGTGAGAACTCGTGCAAGCGAGAGGAGATAAGGACGAGATGATTTTACTTTGCGATTTCCGACGGATTTTCCGGCATTATGGCTGCTGGTCGGTTTTGGCAAGGTGTGTTCAGACATACATGGTGGTCGAGACCGGATGCGGTTCAAAGTCAAAGTCGCCGGAACCGCGGGATCATCGTAATACCGCTTGCGGCCATCGCCCAACAAATGGTATTTGGTATCCCTCCGCGGCCAGCCAACTACTACGTCCGCCCAATATTGCCCGTGTCTGCATGGCAGCGCTTTGGATTAATTAGCTACTTTATCCCGATTTTTGTTTGCGATACAGTCAATGAGCAATGATGTTGGCTTCGAACTTCAAGATTCGAAGTCTACGCTACCACCAGGCTTCTTTGTTTACAATGTCCGCCGAAGGCTAGGGTGGTCTTTGTTGGTGGATAATGAAATAGTGAGGCCTCGGGGTTTGGTTAAGGAATCGAGGGATATCGTAATTTCCCCCAGCACTTCCTCGTCTACCTCCACCATCGAGTACACCACGTCAATGTCGACATACCCTGGGCAAGAACTTTCCCTCGAGCAACTCTTCTACGCGTTAAACGCGAAAATTTTCGAACAGACCCGAATCTTTCAGTCTTCCATCCCCGGGCCAGATCAACAACGCTGGGTAAGCACTTGAGCAACTGACCCGCGGCCAAAATCTTGTGGATTGACGATAACGGCCCGTTTTGGCTTTCTAGGTGGACGACGTCAATATAGAGCTACATACGACATCTACCAATGTCAAACTTCTGGAGAATTCCCTCTGCCCATTCTACAGGCTCCATCCCGACATAATCATCGAGATATCCGAGTATCTGGATCCCCGCGTGTGCGACGGCAGATATGAGCCATTGCTCTGCGCTACTCAGATATGCCGGAATTGGAGGGATACATTGATTTCCCAGCCATCTCGGTGGTCGTTCATCAGCGGATCCTACCCAGGTCTCATCCCCTGCCTCCTCAATCGTTCCAAACGCGCTCAACTCGACCTTCATATCGTCTCTCGCCAGGTTCAAAGAATCATCGAGTACATAAATCCCCACGTAGACCGTTTGTCAAGCGTACAGTTTGAGTTTTACCACGGTGACGGTTGTGTTTTCGAAGCCCTCCGGGATCTGAGCGCCGCACCTCAGTTACGTCGCTTGAACATCGACTGTGGGAGAGTTGTGGTCCCCAACCCTCCCGGATACACTCCGGGAATCATTAATCCCATCCCATCCTTACACGATTTAAGGCTGGTTGGCTTCCCCATCACTCCGGAACTCATCCAGCTCAAGAACCTTACTATCGTCAGTCTCGATGCCAGTTCCGCTACCCCGAAGGCTGTTTTGGACCTCCTCTCCAGAAACTCACTCCTCAAGGTGGTTCATCTTCGTGGAAGGCTCATACACGGGGACCCCAATGACGACAATGGTTATTCTCCCGGGAGCATAGCCTTAAACCATCTGGAAGTTCTATGGCTGGAGGCGACTCCGTTGGTTCACTTTGAAGCATTATCTTCTTCGCACGGCGCACGCATACTTTCTGGCTTCATCCGTGGAGCTAGGGCCGGTCATTCTTCCGAAGGGTCTTACACCGCCTCCTTCCCCATACCAACATCCTTCTCCAACCTGCGGGGTCTACAAAAACTGCGTCTTGTGGACCAAGGAGAAGTTTACGTGAAGCTGGAAGGGGAAAAAGGAAGTATATCTTACTGCATAGCCCGCGACAGCCCGCTTAATGTGGGAACGCTCAGCGGCGTGCCATTAGAAGAAGTCACGGACGCGGCATACGAGATAAGCCCCTTATTTTGGCATTGGCCCCTGTTTGGGCCTACAACCTCACAGCTCATGATTACCCGCATTGTCTGCGGCATGATTCGACTGCAGAAACTGGAGCTTTCCTGTTGTCGTTCGAAAGAGGTCGATTATTTTATCTTGGTGTTATGTTCCACGAACGTGTGTAGGGATCTCAAAGTACTGGTCCTGTCGCATTGCGTGGAACTATACCGACAGATGCGCACCCTTGCTATTCTGGCAGAGGGTAGGAAGGCGGCGGATATGAGGTTGGATGCTGTACGAATCGTTCATTCAAACGTTGGACAGCTAAAGGCTACGTTCAAACCGGAAGATGTGGCGAGGTTGGAACATGCAGTTGGGACCCTCGAGTATGTTGAGGCTGAGTTAGGTCGACCAGAACAGTCTTCGTTGAAGTTTGACCCTGTGGTAGGCATCGACCAGCCGTACATTTTCTTCTAGTCCTCGTAGACTGTGTTCATGTTATTAAGTAGAATTTATGTTTACACGGGAACGAGGACTGGGGATGTGCGAGTCCCTCCGTTAGCCGATTAAACTCTCTTCCGCCTCCTCTCCTATGACATCGCTACACTCGCTGAGGTCTTCCAACACTCCCTTGAATATCCTCTGAGTGACCAGTGGCGTCTCATCGGCAGCCGAGTCGCCAAATGCGAAATCGAACATTCCTGGAGCGGAGTCGGGTAGGGTGACATTGACGTCCCACATACAGGACCACCCATCGGTGGCGGAGCGCTGAGCGCGGTTGACAAGCGGCAACGGAGTGGTCAGTGTCTTGACGGTCTGGGTGAGCGCATGAACGGGGGACGGGGAGGTGCCGTTCCCCTTCCTTTTCTGAATAGCAGGAATACCGGTGGGTATGATGTTTGCGATTGAATCCTCAGGGGTGGGGATGTGCGTGGTAACTGGCATGGCGGTCAGGTGGTTTAGATTGGCAACGTCAGTGAGGACCTCGAGATGGGGTTGGATTTCCGAGGGACCAGTGGCATATACCAGAGTTTTCGGGAGTTCTACGGGAGGAGCTTCGTGGGCTTCGTGGGTGACGTAGGTGTTGGTTTGGGTGCAGTTCCCGGAGTTCTCCATTCCAAGGCGATTGGCAAAGCGCGAGAGACAGTCGTCGTCGTAGAGTGTTCCATGGGGCCCAATAGACCACGGGACCCAATTATCACCCGGACCGCCCTGCCCCCTCTTCCCAGCCTTTCCGTGGATAAGACAGTCGTCACGAGAGGACGGGAAGTAGCTCCTCCACCAGGAAGAATGGTCGCGGCCGCATTGATCGAGAGTCTTTCCGCGACATACGGACTCTTTCCATTCCAACTCCTGCCGCCTCATCTCCTCGAAGTCGAAGTCGAAACACTGCTCAAGGGACAACTGTATCAGACACTCGTTATCGTACCCTCGGGCATAGTGACAGTCGCTCTGTGTTCGACAAGCAGTTCGCTCCTCGGGTTCGACGAGATATGCGAGGGTCTTGAGGCAACTTTTATCGTAGAACTGGCCATCGTGTAGGTACAAAGCAGGGGTGTCAGAGTAGAGGGGAGCCCCAGGTCTGAGGCAGTCATCAGTATTGGATGGCCACTGGGAGGTGTCATATTCCGGGAAGACGGGTTTGATTTTGGTATGGTAGTTCTTGTTGTCTTCGATGTAAGATGGAGGGTGACGGCGAGAGGCAAGAACAGAACTCGCGCAGATGGCCAGCAGAGTCGTCAAGACGATGTTTCTCGCAATATATGGCATGGCTCCCAGAGTCAAATATCAAGAGTAGAGTGTTCCAATGGCTAGGTTCGTAGGAGCGAGTGGATGGGGGAGGTAAAGAACGATCGTGGTTGGGGTTCTGACCTTTCAACCACCCACTGGGTTGCCACGTGGAACGAGCAGGCCACCCAGCAGCCTGTGGTATCCCGTACGACCTCTCCCTCGTAAACAACCCGGGAGTTTCGCCAAGGGCGTAAGCCAGATAGAGGCATTGCGGGTTGGGAGGAACAGGGGCGGTCTCCGACGCATTGAGCCTCTCATTCGGTACCAGCTTTCGATGAAGTGTGGAATCGGTGGATCGGATCCTGTCAAACTTTTCAAAATCTCAAAATCTCCATGGTAGTAGCCGGGAAATTAAAATTGTGCCCAATATTCAACGAGTCACGTCTTTCGAGAACCGAATTGCAAAGAGGAAGCAGCCGTGGGAAAGGAGACGGTGTCGCAGCCACCGGATAACCATATTCGGGTCTGCTGTGCCTTTCACCACACTTCGTACTTGGATTGTGGCTACACACCTTTTCCGCACGTCCAACTTCATGAGAAACTAGACACCTTCGGACCTCCCACATTAATAGCCGAATACACGGCAGAAAGCCTATTGAAAGAACATGGGGAATGCCCAGTCGTTGACGAGGACAAGCGGAGCTCTCGATTCGTTTGTGAGTGATCTGGGGGCGGACGTTCTATACGAGAGAAGGCACGTATTTTGGACTTGTGGCTTCATGATGAAGCACCCAAAACGCGTTATTCACATCTACTCTCCTTGATCCCAGCCTGAGTTCAGCAAGGTTTCTGAAGACGGTTCGATGCCGGCATCGGAACGGACCATTAGTCGTCAAGATATTTATCAAGCCAGACCCTGGTGTTAGTCTACGCAAGTTCCATCGCAGGTTAAAGAGTAGGTGGAGCACCACGTACTATGCTTTCCTTCCGCTGACGTTGAACGCGTTATTAAGTCGAACGGGAGGCTCTCGGGGACATCGCAAACGTTTACAGTTATCAGAACTTTGTAGAGACTGAGAAAGCCGGCTATCTGATTCGGCAGTGGGTTGCGAGCAGTTTGTATGACCGTATCAGGTACGTGATACTTCGTGCAGAACACAGGATTGACCGTCGAATGGGTACCCGACATAGTACTCGGCCTTTCCTTTCAACTATCGAGAAGAAATGGATCGCATTCCAAATACTCACGGCTCTTCGCGATGCTCGCAACCGCAAGGTTTCTCATGGAGATATCAAATGTGAAAACGTCCTCGTTACCTCCTGGAACTGGGTTTATATATCCGATTTCGCTTCCTACAAGCCGACTTACCTCCCACTCGACGACCCTTCCGACTTCTCGTTCTACTTTGACACCTCTGGGAGCCGAACTTGTTATATTGCACCGGAACGATTTTACACAGCAAGCGAGAATCCCGAGATTAGTGCCAAGAAGTCGAAACTTGCTGGCGAGGATGTTGAGGGTAAGAAGGATGGTAGGGTGACCGAAGCCATGGATATCTTCAGCGTTGGATGCGTCATTGCCGAACTTTTCCTCGAGGGAGCGCCGCTTTTCAAGCTTAGCCAACTTTTCCAGTATCGTGAAGGGGAGTTTAACGTGGACCATAGTCTTGGGTCAATAGAAGACGAAGGGGTCCGAGTAAGGACCTCATCTCTCTGGCATTCAACCTTGATCTAATTTGCATTCTTCAGATACTGATCAAACAGATGATCGCTCTGGACCATACTGCGCGGCCAACCTTTGACACGATACTCCACACCTCGCGGGGAGCCGTGTTCCCAGAATGTTTCTACTCTTTTCTTCACAATTACGTTCACTCTGTGTGCGAGTTGTCAGACAAGAGTCCTTTCCTTACCTCTCCTCCTCCTGCTTCCGCGGGAACCCCGACCACTACCCCGATCGCACAGGCAGCCCAAAGAGCTCCTCTGTCGATGTCTCAGGAACTCCAGGGAGAGAATAACCTTCCAGGTGATTCGGATCATCGGATGGAGAGAATCTGGTCGGATTTCGAGAGTGTAGAGACGCATTTGGAACATGATGCGAACGGGGGTTCACCCATAGAGGGCAAAGTGGAATCCCTGACAGCCGCTCCCCCCACCTCTACACCTCTTCAGGTCGGTTTCTCTGATCCAATAATTTGCTTCGGGTTTTTGAGCCGATCTTTAGGACATATTCCCCGTGGAGCTTAACATACCTAATCACGACTCCAAGCTGTCAACTAGCCGAAGGGCGTCATCGGAGGATGGTCCAGCACTCATCATGTTGTCACTCGTATCCGCGAACATCAGAAATTGTCAATTGCCGAGTTCAAAAGTCAGAGCTCTGGACGTGTTCTTGGCACTCTGCCCTAAATTAACGGACGAAGCAAAACTGGATCGCATGGTGCCGTATATCATCGAATTGCTGCACGACGAGGCTGCGTTGGTACGAATTGCGGCCTTGCGGACACTTTTCCAAGTTGTAAGTCGTTTGGAAGGTGACTCTCGATGAGTTCGCTCACCCGATCTTTCAGCTTATGCTAGTGAAAGCGATTACTCCTTCGAACGCTGCAATCTTCCCGGAGTACATTATCCCGAGCATCGAACATCTCGTGAGGGACCCAGAGGTCTCCGTGAGGTGCATATATGCACAATGTATGGCCCCGTTCGCCGACACTGCACTACGGTATTTGGAGATGGGACAAGCGTTGAGAGCACATGGCGCTTTCAAACTTTCCGTAGACACCCAAGAATATGATGAAGCACAGGTGGAGGTATGGCCAATTTCACTCCTGCTCTTCACCAACCCTTTACCCTATTTCACAGATTTCCTACGATGCCAGCCTTCAATACCTTCAAGAGAGCATTGAGGACCAGCTGTCAACGCTTCTGGTCGACCCGTCGCCCGTCGTCAAACGAGCAGTACTGCACAATATCTCTTCGTTGTGTATCTTCCTTGGGCGGCAGAAGACCAATGATGTCCTTCTAAGCCACATGATCACGTACATGAATCACCGGGACTGGTTATTACGGTACGCGTTCTTTGAGAGCGTCGTGGACGTGGCAGCGTGCGTTGGCGGGAGGAGCCTTGAGGAGTACATACTGCCCTTGATGATTCAAGCGCTCTCTGGTGAGGCAAGATCTCTCAGATCCTTCAGAGTGACTCAGCCTTGTCCCCATAGATGTTGAAGAGTCTGCCGTTGCGAAGGTACTGTCATCGTTGACCAGCCTTTGTGAGCTGGGGTTGTTTCAAAAGATGCGGCTTTGGGAATTGATGGGGGCGACTCTTGGGTTTTTATACCATCCAAATATTTGGATTAGACAGAGTCCGCCTTTTCATCAGGGTTTTAGCTCAACATTTCAACTAACGTTGCTTTCTTTCAGGCGCAGCGTCGTTCTTGGCCTCTGCCAGGAAACTCCTTCCACCCAGTGACGTGTGGTGCATCCTATACCCCTCCCTGCGACATTTCCTTCGGTCGGAAATTCGGGAAATAGATGAAGTGACCTTACTGACGACCATGAAACCCGCCGTCGGTTTCCCTCCTCGTACAAGGCGACGTATGCGCTAACAAGTGTTCCACAGATGCCTAGGCATATTTTTAGTGCCACGGTCGTGTGGGCAATGAAAGCCGACAAGTCAACCTTCTGGAAAGGACATCGTCGAGATGGCAACAAGGGTAGTATCCAATCGCCAAAGGATAGCGTCGCTGCCGTGAAGAAGTCCCCTGGCATCATTCAACGCAAATCAGAAGAGTGCGTTTCGCTGAAAATTCTCTGTGTGTATTCTAGCTTACGAACAATTTCGTAGAGATGAGGCACAGATTGCGAAGCTACAACAGCTCGGGATGACCCCAAACGAGGAGGCGAAGCTATTGGCAATGCGAGATTATATTTGGAAACTAGCTCAAGCCATCTCGAGGTAGTTGGTTCCGCATCGCGCATTTTTCCGCTTCGCTAACTCTTCTCTCAGCTTTTCTAGCCGCATCAGTATTGAACCAGAGTCAGAGCAACTGAAATCTGTCACAGGTGTTGAATTACAGAAACTTGGCATCGTTCCGCAGACGGTTTTCCTACGGCACCGTGTTCCCGATGGTTCTAGGTCCCAACAAAGCAGTCGCCGCATGTCCGGGATGAGTTATATGGGGAAATCGCCCACCCCGGGAACCCCCAGGTCGCACAGAGCCCTCAGCGTCGACATTGGACCCGGCGGCGGCGCGCCTTTCGAAGACCTGCGCAGGAGATTGGCCACTATCAATGGATCTGCCAATTCACTGGTCATGCCTCCTCCGACTGTTATTCCTCGGGACACTCGGCCTACGCCGTCGACGCCTTCTCAACTCAATAAAGCGTCGATTATGTCTCCCGAAGTCGCCGTTCTACAGCAAAGGCCTGGGAGTCCCACAGAGTCCGTTCTCTCGGCGAGCGGTTCTGCCGTTTTGAGGACTACGGTCCGTGGCCTCCACATGGGAAGCTTCGATCAGAAAGCCGCTCCGGCGGTCGGAAGCTCGAAAACGAATGCGACCGGGCTGCTAGAGGCCGCGTCAAAGATGAGGTCTGAAGGTTCCCCTGAGAGGTCGGGAAGATCTTCGCCGACTTCGGTTTCCGGTGGTGGGACTTTGAGAGGGGTTCCGCCGCTCAGGCCGCGAGCCCTCAGCCTTCTGCCCATTTCGTCTTACGGTACGCCAGAAATTTTCTGCATTACCCCATTCGATCCGCCGCTGAACGCCCGGGGGCTAGACGGGATGGAACTCGGCGTCATCCATTTACTGGAGCACATGTACCTCGACGTCAGCAAGGATCTGCAGAGCGACTTCGGGCCGAAAGTGCACGAGGGACCGATCCGCCGCCGCACTACCGGCCGACACAGCTTCATCTCTCGCGACGGGACGTATAAGCGCCCGGAAGCAAATCTCGTTGCACATCTCAGCCCCCATACAGACGCAATCACGGGGCTCGCCGTATCCCCGGACCACATGTTTTTCGTCTCAGCATCTGATGACAAGACCGTCAAAGTATGGGACACGGCGAGATTGGAGCGAAACGTGACGAGCAAACCGAAGCACAGCTACTCGCAACATCATGCGAAAGTGAAATGTATTTGTATGCTGGAAGGGGTTCATTGTTTCGCTAGCGCGGCCGAGGACGGGAGCATACACGTTGTCAGAGTTAACGTCAGTCAAACCGGGACACTGCCGAAATACGGGAAGTTGCAGGCGGTCAGGGAGTATCGCCTCGAACATGTGGGTGAATATGTTACGTGCATGATGCATTTCAACTCGGGTATGTCCCACCCCCTCCCCCTCTCAGGTGTGGCTACAACTCTATTTCCTCCCGGGAACTGATGACAATCTTTCTGTTTATTCCGACGCATGTGATGATTTTCCTTGCATCTTGATAAGACGCTGCATCCAATCTCATCTACGCGACAACTCACTGTTTCATCTCCGTGCTGGACCTGCGAACAATGCGAGTGCTGGAAACAATGGAGAATCCGAGACACTACGGAGCGATCACTTGCTTATGTATCGACCGAAAGCGCGCGTGGCTGGTCGCTGGAACAGCTACCGGGGTCTTGACGCTGTGGGATCTTCGATTCGGGATGCTGCTCAAAAGCTGGAAGGTTGGAGGTTCTTCCATTGACGCAGCGAAGTCTTCCCGAATCCACCAGATTGTTTTACATCCCACCACTCAGGGTAAAGGTCGCTGGGTCGTAGTTGCTTTCGAGACGGCAAAACCAACAACAGGCGAGATCGACATCTCCTCCCCCACAACACTGATAGAGGTTTGGGACATCGAAAAAACGTCGCTGATGGAGACGTACGCGACAAGGGAAATCGTTGCCGGAAACGGTGATGGGGGGCCACCGCAGCCCGCCGAGGTTACGGGGGAACCCACGGAGGTCAACCCAGCGACGGCAATTGCTGCACTGGTTCGATCGAGACAACAGTCAAGGACGCCACTAGATCGGCTCTCTAAGCGACCTGGTCAAAGTGGTTCCCCAGGAGACCCACCGCTGGTCCGTCCCTCCCTGGACGTGAGAACAATGGTTGTCGGGTCAGACCTTGGAGGCCATTTGTCCAAGGTTGAGTCAGACTCGTCAGGTGGTGGGCGCTCTTCGGGCGGGCGCGGGTTTGTGATCAGTGGTTCGGAAGATCGTAAACTGCGACTGTGGGATTTGGGGCGGATTGAGCGGAGTGCAGTGCTGAGTGGGGCTGAGACGGAAGCCGAGAGGGCCGGGTACAGGTAAGTACGATTTTACGGTATCACCGTTCCAAAGTAGGACTGATGAAATTGTGCGACATTTGATTCCACCAGGAGCACTGTGGGATCTAAGGGGCATCCGACATTATTCGTCGAGACATGGACCAGGGCGACGAGCGGTCAATCGCAGAGCAATCGACCTCCTCAGAGAATGAGCTTGATCACGAACAACCAACAGAATTTGCTCAAGGCCCATCAGGACAGTGTTACCGCATTGGTCTGTATTGATTCCCCGTTCAGGGGTGGGGTTGTCAGTGGCGACAGGGCGGGGGTGATCAAGGTCTGGAGGATTGAGGGCGCGGATGCAGCTTGAGGGATGATGACGAGCGGTGTGTTCGCCTTTTTTCGGAATCGGTTTGGTCCAGGCTGATTGCCGACGCACAAAGGAGGAACTCGTGTGGAATTTTGTTTGGGGGAAGCCGAACGGTCCTTTATACACTTATCACGCGCGTGAGAAGCATGTGCTACGGAGAATCGGGTCCCGCGAGAGGATGCGAGAGGAAGGGAGGGCCCGGCTGGCAGTTGGCGCGGTAGCCTCGAGGATTCTGCAGAAGGTGGAGGTGGTGAACACGATGCAGCGGTTAGAGAAGAAATTAGAGTGAGCCGACATTGTGGCCGCCTCGTGTTCGTGTGGGATCGGTGGGATTCTGAATAAACCAATACATGACCGTCGTCACGGTTTCGGTTCTTGGATCGATGACCCGATGTCCCAAATTCGGAAGGTGCGGTTCACTTCCCGTGATATCTACAGAAACGGAATTTTATATTTCTAGTCCCTGTCTCTCTTTCTTCCTCCTCCCTCTCCCTTCCTCCCTCATCTTTCTTTTCTCTTTTTATCTCTCTTTAATCCGGGCCCGCTCCTGCTACTAACATGCTGTTGAGCCCAGTTTTCATGTCTCAGCCATCTCCCAAGGTCACCAGGAAGCAGGTCTGCTTCATGACCCCCACCTCGTCCGTCCCAATCCCCCAGCTGCCCTTGACCCCCGTGCCGCCCACTCCACGGCCCTCGCCCACGGACTCAGAGGGGTCACTTGTGCACTCAGACGGCTCCGAGTCTGAAACCTCCGACTTCGACTCGGGTGGGCCGACGACCCCGCCAGCACCCGCGTCTGACCTCGAGTACTTTATTCCGCCCCCGTCTCACCCCGCAATCCACTTTACCCTGTCCCAACCAAACATTGACTTGTCCCTGACACTGTCGGAGATACTTGCCCAGGTCCCTCCGGAGTTTCTCAACCAGCCTGCCACGTCTCCCCCGATCCGCAGCCTCAAGCTCATTTCTCAGTGGATCCCTTGGCGCATCGAGGTTTTCCCGGGCGCAACACCATATTCGAGCCCGTCGGGGGGATTGTATACGGGCGTCCTGCCCTGCACCCCACTGCCCGCACCGAGCCTTGCCTTCCAATACAGCACTTCACCACCTCTTGCCAGTTCCGAGATTTTCCCTGCTGATGCCGACGAGTATTACGTCCCCCCACAAGCCCAGAGCGCATGCGTCACGATCAACGACATCATAACCACTCTGCATTCATTCTTCCGACTCAAAGTCAAAAAGGATGAATGGGCCATGTTGCCACCGTCGGTTCAGGACGTAGTTAGTCGGTCATTTTATACTCGCCTCGGTCGTCTTGACCCCCGCCGCACGGAGAAAGAGAAGAAGAGAGGAGCTTTGAGGCTCGACATTCTGCCCGTCGATTGCACGCGTATCTTTGGGTTCTTCGTCAACAGTTGGGATGCGGAAAAAGCCGAAGCTATCTGGACTACTGAATTCGTCCCCAGGGCATAGAGTCAGTTCCTTTGGTCTTGTGATCAGGTTCCCGCAGTCTTATATGCGTCTCCCACAGCTCTTTTCCAGAAGTATTTTCAAAAGTACTGAATACCCGTCACCGTCACCTCTATCCCTCATGACAGCCAACTACTGCTGTCTGCGCCTCCCTCTCACTATTTATTCCGCTCCCTACCTCGGTTCTACCTCCAAGTACTCGTATCTCCGCTGCGTCATCACGCCCGTTGCGGTTCATTTCTGGAATTGTGATATCACAAACTCATTCTCTCTCGTCACACATCACCGCCAAACTCTCACCATTATCATCACATCACATCACACCTCGCATCGCATTTCAGGAATTGTCCAACGTGGCGCTCGTAATAGGCTCTCGGTGAAGGACTCGAGCCCTGCTTTATCCCGGTGCAGCGCTCAGTTCCTACACTGGTTCTCCCCCCTCGCATATGCTTCCACTCCTCTTTCTTGTTCTTGGGCCTATCGTCGTCTTCCGCAATCATCTCCACCCCTATCGAATGTTCTCTTCCTTGTACATACACCCCCGCTCGACGTTTTCGGAATCGTTTCTTGCACCCATGCCCCCTCCTCTCGGTTCCTATCGTATTCCATCACTTATATTTTTCTCTGCGATAACGGTCGTCTGGAATTTGCCCCATTCTTTCCTTTTACTTCCCTCTTTTTTGGTGCCGTTATCTATTACTCCCTCTTTTGTCCCCCCATAGACAGTCATTTTGACTACCGGTTCACCTTCGACCTCCACACTCGTGGATCCTTACATTTAGGTCTCGCTAATTCTTTCTTGGTCCTTTCCCATTCACGTTCCTGAACGGGCCATGCTCTATTGCCGTTCTTTCTTACATAGGAACCGTTTTCCGTCCCCACCTACCAGTTGTAACTTGGTGTGCGTGTCTGCATGTCATCTGGTTGTGTTGTCCCGCTTTCCCTGCCCATCCCTGCCCTGTTGTCCGTCATTAGATCGTCGCTCGTTGGAAGTCCGTGTTGCATAGTCAGTAAAGTAAAGAAGAAAAGCAAATGGAAGAAATGTATTTTGTTGTACTGTATCCTTGGGCTGAGGGCAACATGCGGATATTCATTACCTGATCGGGACACGTATTCATACGTCCGAGCCACGGTCGGTGGTGTGATCACCTCATGTTGAGAGCCAGATAACCAGAGGTCAGCAAACATGGTTAGGTTGCCTTTTCTCTTCCGTTCCACGCTAGGTCCGGCGGCCATTTTGAATCCCTCGTTATGAACCCGGCTCCGAGCGAGCGGCGTGCCGAGGCCACTGACATTCTTGCCGTCGAGATCCTAGCACCTCCAGACATGGTTATGTCGCACTGGTATTGGACGGAGATAGCTTGGCGGCAAACAATCAATAGCCCTCATATGTGGACTAGGCCAAAATCGATATCGTTGTTCTACATGATGAATACACCGGCCTACAGGTGTGAGAAACCATAGGGGCACCACTACTGGGTTCCACCCATTCGTACAATCTGTTCAAGGGGAACGTTGTCTTATCTGAGATCTCCGGAGTTCCGTGGAGTCTTCTATCGCGTTCGTTCAGTACTTGGTGCTCGGTGCGGTTAGGTCAACGACGCTTGGGTGGTCCCCCAGAAGAGTGTCTATCGTCATATTAACGTAAACGACATAGGATCCGGAATATAACATTGCGGTTTAAAAGAAAAAAGGGGGGGTGGGGATCAGCAGGAATCTACTTCGGGATAACCGCCAGGGCGCAGGGGGGGGAGGTGTTGCATGGATGACGGGGGTGGAATGGAAAAAGTGAGAGAACCCGTAAAACTTAGGACTGACCATACTCGGTAACTTCCTTCGCATGGTTGGGGACTTGAGTCATACCCAACCGGGGTTGGTCAGCGGTGAAACTGGACTGGCTATCGACCGTCCCCTTCTTCTCGTTGTTTTGCAAGTCGACGAATTCAAGGTTCGGAGTTCCCATCTCTTCTGGATCAGAGACTTCGGAAGCCGCCCGCCCGGTGATGTACCGAACCCAAACCAGGTTGATCAACCAACGCCACAGCTGAGGAGCCGAGTGGCTCACTTCGATGAGTGGGGGTACGGCCATGAACACGGCGAGGACCTGGTGGGGCAGACAGGTCAGGATCATACCAACGACAGGCGAACTGGAATGGAGCAAGACTCACCTGACCAAACGTCAAGGAGAAAGTGACATCTTGCGAGCCCAAGATTCCAACCTCGACAATCCCGATCCAATACGCTGTGGGGATCGCAACGACGGACCAGAATTGGAGGAATGGATAATTCGTTACTACCGTCCTCCTGCGGGCAAACTTTAGCACTACTACACCTTCAGGCAACTTGGGGTAGTGAACTTACCACACCTTCCCGAACCTTGGCCTGTAGGGTTCACCGGGAGGCCAAATTTCCTTTCTCCTCCGAATGATGACGATAATCCAGGCGACGATGACGAGGATGGGGATCAGGAGGAATAGGAACAGAACCAGGACCCCAGCTTTCCCATTCACCGCCAGGGCCCATGCAAAAATGAAGGGGGCTCCGAGGAAAAAGCCCTCCGCGATGGAACTCCCACGACACGTGTCTTGAGAGAACTTGGTGAGGTTTTGCGGGAGATAGGCGTATATGAGGATCGCAATCCAGATGCCTATGGAGAGAAGCACCAATCCCCGTCGAGCGTACTCCTTCTTCCCAAGCACTGCGTCGAGACGATGGGAACTCCAGAAGGCTCGGATAGAGTAGCCTGAGAAGTAGACGTTGACAGGCGAACATACGATGGAGACAAGGATTATGGCGTGGAACCGGGTGAGACTCCCTTGGAAGAGGGAAGTTGCGCAGGTAATTAGAAGGGAATACGTGATGAGGGTCTGCGACCAGAAGGCGGCTTTGACGCGTTTTGGCAAGTAGAAGATGAGAATGGCTTGAAGACGAAGGTCAACCTGACTGAGTTTTACGTGTCTGAATCCGGCAAGGGCTCACCGAGACAGAACCCAGTGAAGTAGTCTGGCGAGCTATTAATAACACAGTTCGAAGCCGCAGAAAGCTGGAGTCGACTCACTGGCAATCCTCACCAACGGGCCAGCGATATCGGGATTGGGACAAAACCCGAACGGGCAAATGTCATCCTCAGGAGCGTTCAGACAATACACGCTCAAGTATGACTTGACGTCTGGCCCAGTGAGATTCAAAAAGTTTACCATGTTGTCCGACACGGAACAGTTGTTTATCGCGAAGATCTCGGGAGACCAGAAGCCTGCTGCGAAACAATCGATGTCCGGAGGATACATCGTGGACACTGGAAGCTGGTCGCTGGACGCCATGGCGGGTGGCGGGTCGTGGAGTGGGGAGGAGAACGAGGGTGACCGTTATTTATCCACTGGAAGAGCGATCGTCTCTTGTGAGCCGGTGCCTGGAGACCTTTGCGTGTTGATTCTCTGACAAGAGCGGGAACCCGACAGAGATGACGATGGAGTGGAAGCACCCATGCGCCCGCTGTCAAGTGTTCACCGAAGGTTGTACAATCATCCCGGGTGCTGAGGTGACGGTATTCTGGCGATGCCGGTCCATCGGGATGCGATGCGGGCTGTTTGTCCCCCTGCTGCTTGCAATTGTCGACGAGACTTTGTGCCCTCCTCACTCAGAAGACCAGTGCGGTCCCTCTGGGTCCCGGCGTAGGGGGGCTGTGGCCGGGTGCTCCGGTTGGAAAGGAAAGCGGGCGCATCAATCCGTCGATCTTCCGTGCAGAAGAAGCGGATGATGGTCACCTCACAGGGGCCACCTTCCCGCTCGCGTTCTTTCTTTGTAATGCCAGAGCGCTCGGCTCGTTTCGACTCTGCTCGCCTTTTTCTTGTTGCTTACCGCGGAGGTTTCACGGGCAACTGTTTCACTGGGATGCCGCCCAACTCATACAGGGGACCCGGCCGCGGGCAGGCTTGGTTATCCCGGTCAGACGGTCCAAACGCTCGCATCAAGGTCGATTACCATATAGCCTTTCTCTTGGCGAGTTTGGCGCGGATCACACGCCTTCCATGACAGCGTCCGCCCACCTACTTCGGCGTTCCGCCTGTCGTTCGGCTTATATCCCTGGCACGCATGGAGAAGCAGTCGCACCCCCCACTCCCCCTCCCCCTCTGGAGATATGTCCGACGGTGGCGACGACACCGTGATCTTCCCCCCCGACGTTCAATGTTTCGCCCTCACGAATTACGACTCGGGCTTCGACCCTGACTCCTTCAGACTCAACAACTGTACGGTCTCGCAGAACATGGTCACTTACCTCAATCTCACCCGGGAAATCGGGAAGTATGTCTCGGCCTACTGTACCAACCCGCCCAAAAACGACGATTGTCCATTTGATTTCTGCCCGAATCCCGATATTGCAGGTACGAATCTAATCTGCCGCTTCTCCCCTCCCGCTTTTTTGACCAGATTTCCCCCATCTAGGTCCGCTAGTGCGAATTGCGAGTAAGTGCACGTCTGGTACTTGTGTTTTGACTCCCTCATCTCCTCTGGTTAAATAGACTACGTCACGGGTTTCTGTGTTGGTATGTGGACCGCCATTCCCAGGGATCGCCGACTAACTTCATTTTCACTAGCCGTGCTCATCTTCTATTCGCCTAGAAGAGTGCAAGAGGCATTCTGGTCCCAGATCCTCACCATATATTCCTTGTTACTCACGTGTCTCATCTCCACCATCCGAGGTGACCTCACCCGATTCCACGCCCTGGTCGTCCTCGCCTTGGTCCTTTCCCCCATTACGGTCTACTTCGTCGCATATGCCATACGGTCGTTTTGGTCTACTAAGCACCGGTTGGAAAGCCTGCTAGGGAGAACGCGTTACTTTAGACGGTTCGTTGTCCTGCTCGCTGGGGCGGGATGGTTGGCTATCTTCATCTATACGTACCTCCCGACAGGCGTGGACCGTTTTTCCCAAGCTTCTTGCAAGGGTCGCTCGGTCATGGAGACCTTCTACCTCATCGTTCCTTTCCTATACATCGATGCCGCCGCGTTCTATGGGATTATCTATCCAGCCTTCCTCTTCACATTTCCGTTCGTTATCATGATCGCCGCTTGGATCACCGCGATTCTACTCAGAAGAAAAGAGATCTGGCCACCGGGTGAACCGTATCGCCCCCGTTTCGTCAAAGTTTGGTCAGTCGCTTTCGCTCATGTAGCAGGATGTCGACGCTGATTAGGCAGTATAGGAGAACGGTCGGATATTACTATCCGTTTATCCAATTCATGTCGGTCGTCGTGTTCCCGATGGGGTATTGGATCGCTGTCGTAGAGCTCAGCACTTACGGCACCCAGGACAACAAGTTCTCTCTTAGTTTTGGCCAGGTACGCTCCCAGACACGGGGTATTGATGAGAGAGTTGACGTCGTTCAGGTCTTCGCATTGTTTGTCGCCGTCCCTCCAGCCATTCAAATGGCACAGCTCCTCGGGGACCTGTGGTACTGGTTCAGGGGGCTCACTTGGGTTCAGCGCATCGCAGGACCACCCCCGGCGCGCCGCGAGAAGGTCAAAAATCCCCCCATCGGTCTGCCTGACCTCATGCCGAAAGATAAAAAGCCACAAAGGGAAGAGTCATACCCTGAGGACTAAGTTACGGACAAATCGTCTCGCCATATCCTCTAGCGTACCCGTATTTACAGCCAGCGTACGATTATTTAACTCTTCTGTTCATCTACCTGCCCGAAGCGAATGGAACAGGAATTCCGTTAAGAGTGATGTCAGCGGCAGCTGACCTTCTGATCCGTTTC
>Ga0307517_10002460_pt1 | contig 29616 bp, 23 predicted proteins | sample 23_EM_MG_FD_194515 | JGI IMG/M metagenome (GOLD analysis project Ga0307517, IMG submission 194515) | Populus trichocarpa ectomycorrhiza microbial communities from riparian zone in the Pacific Northwest, United States - 23_EM | ecosystem: Host-associated > Plants > Roots > Unclassified | place... | reverse complement strand
TCGACAAGCGCCCAGGTATGCAGCCGAGGGAGTCGGGTGGGCAACGCAGCGAAGTAAAGGAGGAGGGTCGGGCGCAGCCCGTCCCGGGGGACATGAGCGGAGTTGCCCACCCGGCTGCCTCGGCACGCGCCGCCGGTCGAAGTAGTTGGTCACGAACGACCGCAACGGGCCGCAAGCCGCCACACCCTCACAGCTCAATGTGGTGAGTTCCATCCCAGCTCAAGGCGCCATCTTCAGACCGGCGACGCGCAGCAGCCCGTCGGGCACGTTGCGCACGCCACCGAGCTTGGCGTTGTAGGCCCACAGCCAGTTGCGGTGGTACAGGTAGATCACCGGCCGCTCCTTCATCACGCGCGCAGTGATCTGCTCGAACACCTTTTTGCGCTCTTCGGGCACGCGCAGCTCGCGCGACTGGTTTAACAGCTTGTCGGTCTCGGGATCGCAGTAGCCCGCGTAGTTCAGCGGCTGCTTGCAACCATGGAAGCTGAACAGGTTGCCGTCCGGATCGGCGCGGCCGCTCCATGCCAGCACATAGGCGTCGAACTCGCCCTTGTCGGCCATGTTCAGCGAGGTCGCAAACTCGGCGGCCTGGATCTTCACGTCGAAGCCGGCCTCGCGCGTCATCGCCTGCACGACCAGCGCGAGGCGCTGCGCTTCCGATGTCGTCGGCGTCACCAGCGTGAAGCTCGGATTCGGCACGCCGGCTTCCTTCAGCAGCGCCTTCGCACGGGCGATGTCGCGCTTGGGGATGGGCACGTTCTTCGCGTAGAAGGCATTGCGCGGCGAGACCCACTGGTTGCCGATGGTCGCCTCGTTGTCCATCACGACCTGCGCCAGGCCTTGCCGATCGAGCGACAGCTCGAAGGCCTCGCGCACGCGCGCATCGCGGCCGAGCGGGTTCTTCTTCGCCTGCTCGCTCTTGCCGATGTTGATTGTGATGCCCTGGTAGCCGATCTCGGTGATGCGCGAGACCTTGAGCTTCTTGTCGGCCTCGATCTTGGCCATGTCACTCGACGCGACGCGCTCGGCGAAGTCGAGCTGGCCAGACTTCAGGTTCGCGAGCCGCACCGTCGCGTCCGGAATCGGCGTGTAGACCACCTTGTCGAAGTGGATCGCGTCCTTGTTCCAGTAGGCCGGGAATCGCTCGAGCACGATGCGGTCCTGCGCGACACGCTCGACGAACTTGAACGGCCCCGAGCACACCGGCTTCGCGCCGAACTTGTCGCCCTCGGCCTGCGCCGCCTTCGGCGACACCATCATGCCGGCGCGGTCAGCGAGCTGCGCGAGCAGCGGCGAGAACGGCGCCGACAGGTTCAGCCGCACCGTCGCCGGATCGATCACGTCGACACTCGCGACCGGCGCGAGCTCGCCGCGGCGGTTCGAGCCGGGCAGCGTCTTGTGGCGCTCGATGTTGAACTTGACCGCCGCGGCGTCGAACTTCTCGCCGTCGTGGAAGGTGACGCCTTGGCGCAGCTTCAAGGTCAGCGCCTTGCTGTCGGCCGACCATTCGTACGCGGTCGCGAGCTGCGGCTGGATCGCGAGCTTCTCGTCGATGTCGAAGAGTTTGTCGCAGAGCCCCGCGAAGACGACGCGGCCGACGAAGCTGCGCGCCAGCGACGGGTCGAGCACGTCCGGGTCTTCGGCCAGGCCGATGCGCAGGGTCTGTGCGGACAAGGTCAATGGCATCAGCGCAAGCACGAGCGCGGGCCAGAGGGATCGGTGCGACAAAGTCATGACAGGGTCTCCGAGGTTGGCAATCGATCGGCGGCCAGCGCGGCGGCCATCGTGAGAGGTGTGGCGACGAACGCCGACTGCAGCCGCTCCAGGCGCCGCCGCGCGGGCGTGAGCGCGGCCGCTTCGGGCAGCGCGGCCGGCGCCGGAATCTCGCGCCAGAAGTGGCAGGCAACCGCGTGACCGCCCTGCTCTTCGAGCACGGGCGCGCGTTGCGAGCAGAGCGCACGCGCATGCACGCAGCGTGTGTGGAAGTGGCAGCCGGTCGGCGGGTTCATCGGGCTGGGCACATCGCCGGCGAGCAGCACCCGCTCGCGCCGCAGCCCCGGCTCGGGCAGCGGAATCGCCGACAGCAGCGCCTGCGTGTACGGATGGCGCGGCGCGGCGAACAGCGCCTCCTTGGAGCCGATCTCGACGATGCGGCCGAGGTACATCACCGCGATGCGCGTCGCGATGTGCTTGACGACCGCGAGGTCGTGCGCGATGAACAGATAGGCCAGGCCGAAGCGGCGCTGCAGATCCTGCAGCAGGTTCACGACCTGCGCCTGCACCGACACGTCGAGCGCCGACACCGCCTCGTCGCAGACGATCAGCTGCGGCTCGACGGCGAGCGCGCGCGCAATGCCGATGCGCTGGCGCTGCCCGCCGGAGAACTCGTGCGGGTAGCGCTGCGCGTGCTCGGGCGCGAGGCCGACCGTCTGCAGCAACTCGGCGACGCGCTCGCGATGCCGGCCGGTGTGCAGGCCATGCAGCATCAGCGGCTCGGCGAGCGTCTGGCCCACCGTCATGCGCGGGTTCAGCGACGAGTACGGATCCTGGAAGATGATCTGCATCGCGCGGCGCTGCGCGCGCAGCGGGTTGGCGCTCAGCGTGCCGAGTTCGCGCCCGTCGAATCTCACGCGGCCCGATGTCGGCTCGATCAGCCGCAGCACCAATCGGCCCAGCGTCGACTTGCCGCAGCCCGATTCGCCGACCACGCCCAGCGTCTCGCCCGCGGCAATCTGCAGGTCGACGCCGTCGACCGCGCGCACCGCACCACGGATCCGGCCGAGCACACCGCGGCGCACCGGGAAGTGTTTGACCAGCCCGTCGACTTGAAGCAGCGCGGTGCCGCTCATGCCGCCACCGCGTCGGGCCAGCCCGCCATCAGCAGCTCCGGATCGAGTGGCGCCTTCCAGCAGGCCGACTGGTGCTGCACGCCGACCGCGCGCAGCGCCGGCGCTTCGGCTCGGCATTGCGCGTCGGCAAACGGGCAGCGCTCGGCGAAGCTGCAACCGCCAGCGCGCTGCAGCGGGTTCGGCACCTGGCCCTCGATCGCCGCGAGCCGCGTGCGCTGCACGTCGAGCCGCGGCACCGAGCCCAGCAGGCCGATCGTGTACGGGTGCTGCGGCGCGTCGAACACCGCCTGCACCGGTGCGCGCTCGACGACCCGGCCGGCGTACATCACAAGCACCTCGTCGGCGACCTCGGCGACCACGCCGAGATCGTGCGTGATCAGGATCACCGCCGTGCCGGTCTCGGTCTGCAGCGTGCGCATCAGCTCGAGGATCTGCGCCTGGATCGTCACGTCGAGTGCGGTGGTCGGCTCGTCGGCGATCAGCAGGCGCGGCTCGCAGGCCAGCGCCATCGCGATCATCGCGCGCTGGCGCATGCCGCCCGACAGCTTGTGCGGGTGTTCGTGAAAGCGCTGCTCGGGCGCGGGGATGCGCACCTTGCGCAGCATCGCGATCGCGCGCTCGGTGGCCTCGGCGCGGCCGATCCGGCGGTGGCGCAACAGCCCTTCGACGATCTGCTCGCCGATCGTGAAGACCGGGTTCAGCGACGACATCGGCTCCTGGAAGATCATCGCGATGCCGTTGCCGCGCAGGTCCTGCATCTGTTGGGCGCTCGCGCCGACGAGCTCGCGGCCTTCGAAGCGGATCGAGCCGCTCGCGATGCGTCCGGGCGGCCTCGGCACCAGGCCCATGATGGACAGGGCCGTCACGCTCTTGCCGCAGCCCGATTCGCCGACGATGGCCAGCGTGCGTCCGGACTCGACCGAGAAGCTCACGCCATCGACCGCTGGGAACTCGCCGTCGTCGCTGTTGAACAGGGTGCGCAGTTCGCGCACGTCGAGCACCGACGTCGTCATCGCGCGGGCTCGCGCGAGGCGGCGTGGAAGCGCTCAACGCGCGCCTCGATCTCGGCGCGGTCGATCAAGCCGACAGCGTCGTGGCGGCCGGCCAGGCAGGCGATGAAAGGCTGGTAGCGCTCCAGGCTCTTGGCATACAGGCGCTGCAGCTCTGTGATCGGCTCGGCGTGGTCGTCGACCCGGAGGTCGAGCTGCGGATGGTCCTCGTCGGCATGAATCCGCAACGCCGCCGCCTGCTTGCCACGCTTGTCGCCGCCTGCCGCCTCGCCGGCCGCCATCGCGGCCAGCAGCCGTTCGGCCAGCGGCAAGCCGGCGGCTGCGAGGTAGGCCTCGGCGGTCGCCGCGAGCACCTGCGGGCCGGCGAGCATGTTGCCGGCGACGCTGAAGTCCTCGAACACCCGATGGCCGCACCAGGCTATGCAGCCGCTGCCGGTGTGCGCGGCGGCCAGGCCGGCAGCGGGCAGCACATGCAACTGGCGCTGCTCGCGGCCGGCGTCGGCGGCAGTCAAACGGCCCACGACCTCGGCGGGCAAAAGCCCGGCGCTCAGCAGATCGAGCCCGGCCGGCCCGTACAACGGGTTCATCAGCGCCTGCGTCGCGAGCGCGCCGACGCCGCGCCGCGTGTGCACGCACAGCGCCCCGACCGCGAAGAAGCGGCTCGCAATCGCGACCCCGAAACAGCCTTGCGCATCGCGCGCCAGGATCGACCAGGTCATCGCCTCACCCTTCGCTGCACCATGGCATTCAATTCACCTCAGTTGATCGACCTGCAACTCACGCCGCAAGCCGTGTGCCACCCCGCACGCCGCGCGGCTAGAACGTGGGTGGCGTGTTGACCCAGATCACGCGTGTCACTTCCGATCCCGGGTTGCGGTAGGTGTGAGCCAGGTTCGACGGGAAGGCGAACGAATCGCCCGGCCCGAGCTCGTGCAGCGCCTCGCCGATGTTCAGCTCGAGCCGGCCTTCGAGCACGTAGCCGACCTCGTCGCCTTCGTGGCGCATCGGGCCCATGCTGCCGCCGCCCGGGGCCACGATGTGGATGTTGCCCTGCAGCAGATGGCCCTTGCCGTTGGGCACCAGGCGCTCCAGCATCACGCCGGCCGCACCCTTGTCGCCCGCGGCGGAAATGCGCGGTCGACCGCCAGCGCGGGCAACGTAGTCGACGCCGGTCCAATTGGGCTCGAACAGCGCGCCGATGTTGGTCTCGAGTTCGGTGACCAGGCTGTGCAGCACGGTCAGCGGCGGCAGCAGCTTGTCGTTCTCGTACTTCGAGATCAGGCTGATCGAGACGCCGACGCACTGCGCCAGGTCCTTGATCAGCAAGCCCTTGACCAGCCGCGCGTGACGCAAGCGCGCACCGATGGCCATCGGCGCCGAGGCCGTCGTCTTCGGCGCCGCCTGGCGCTTGCGCAGCGTGGTCGGCTTGACGAGAGACGCCTTACCAGCCCTACCCGATGTTTTCTTCATTGGAAAGTGATTTGAGCTGAAATCAAGTCTTCGCACAAGAGCCGTGCTCGCCGCACCACCTTCGGCCGGACGTGCCGACCTTTCACGAACCAGCATCACGCGGAAGAAGGCCGTGACCGGCCCGGCACCGAGGCGGAACGACTCAGCGCGCCGACACCGCTTCGCCGTTGGCCCCCGACGGATGCCAGCCGCCACCGAGCGCGCGGAACAGATCCACGCTCGCGGCCAGTTGCACCTGCCGGTTGCGGACCAGGTCGAGCTGTGCGGCGGCCGCGCTGCGCTGCGCGTCGAGCAGGTCGAGGTGGCCCGAGTAGCCGACGTCGTAACGGGCCTGGGCGAGCTTCAGCGCGTTCGCGGCGGCGCGATCGGCGCGCGCCAGGTCTTCCTGCGAGCCCTGGGCGGCTTGCAGGTTGGCGAGCGCGTCGGCCACGTCCTTGAACGCGTCTTCGACGACGCCGCGGTACGCCCCTTGCGCCTCGCGGTGTGCGGCGGCGGCTTGATCGGTGCGCGCGGCCAGGCGCCCGCCGTCGAACAGCGGCTGCGCGAGGCCGGCGCCGATGGACCAGATGCGCGACGGGCTCTTCAGCAGATCGCCGAGTTCGGCGCTCTCGAAGCCCAAGCTGCCGGTCAGCGAGACGCTGGGCAACTGCTCGGCGCGCGCGGCACCGATGCGTGCGCTGGCCGCGGCGAGCTGCTGCTCGGCGCTCCTCACGTCGGGCCGGCGTTCGAGCAAGGTCGAGGGTAAACCGGCCGGCGGCTGCGGCGGCACCGGCAAGCCGGCCAGCGGCGCTTCTTGCAGCGCGAGGTCGAGCTGTCCGGTGAGCACACCGAGCTGCGTCTGCAGCAACGCGCGCTGGCGTTGCAGATCGCGCAACAGCACGGCCGACGCGGAGCGCAGCCCTTCGGCCTGTTCGATGTCGAGCTGCGAGCTCGTGCCGCCTTGCAGGCGCAGGTTCAGCAGGCGCAGGCCTTCTTCGCGCGTCTGCAGCGTGTTGCGGGTCAGCGTCACCTGCTCGTCGAGCGCGCGCAGGCCGAACCAGGCCTGTGCGGTCAGCGCGGCGACGCTCAGATTGACCGTGTCGCGCGCATAGGTGCTCGCGAGCAGCGACGCGCGCGCCGCCTCGCGGGTGCGGCGCAGCTTGCCCCAGAAGTCGAGCTCGAACGACGCCGACAGGCCGAGCTGGTACTGGTTGCCGGTCGCGCCGTTGGGCGGGAAGCTCAGCGGGCTGACGCGCGCGCGGCCGGCGCTGGCACCCAGGTCCACGCGCGGCAGCAGTGCGGCGCCGGCCTGGCGCGCGAGCGCATCGGCCTGCTCGACACGCGCGACGGCCTGCTCGATGTCGCGGTTGCGCTCCAGCGCCTGGGCGACGAGGCGGTCGAGCTCGGGCTGGCGGTACAGTGCCCACCACTGCGCGGGAACTTCCGCGTCAGCGGCGCCCGCACTGCCGGCGGCGTCGGAGCCGCCCGGATACTGCGCCGGCAGCGCTTGCGCCGGGCGCTGGTAGTCGGGCCCGACGGCACAGCCAGCGAACAGCGCGGCGACGAGCGCGGGAAGGACCGCAGCGATGAACGGCGGCCGCGTCATGTGCTGCCTTTCGTGTCCGTCTGCGGCGCGGCCGGTGGCTCGGCATGCGGCGTCAGATGCTCGTGATGCGGCCGCGGCTTGCGCGCGAGCAGCGCGAAGAAGAGCGGCACGAAGATCGGCGCGACGAAGGTCGCGACGATCATGCCGCCGAACACGCCGGTGCCCATCGACTGCCGCGCCGCGGCGCCGGCGCCGGTGGCGGTGACCAGCGGCACCACGCCGAACACGAAGGCCAGCGAGGTCATCACGATGGGCCGGAAGCGCAGGCGCGCCGCATCGCGCGCGGCCTCGGCGGCGCGTTTGCCGGCTTCCATGCCCTGCATCGCGAACTCGGCGATCAGGATCGCGTTCTTCGCCGCCAAGCCGATCAGCACGACCAGGCCGATCTGGAAATAGATGTCGTTCTCCATGTGGCGTATCCACACGAACAGCAGCGCGCCGGTCAGCGCGAACGGCACCGCGAGCACCACCGCGAACGGCACGCCCCAGCGTTCGTAGAGCGCCGAGAGGATCAGGTAGACCATCACGATCGCGAAGCCGAACGCGAACAGCGAGGCGTTGCCGGTGCGCTTCTCTTGATACGCCTGGCCGGTCCAGGCCATGTCGTAGCCGGGCGGCAGCGAGGTCTTCGCGGTCTCCTCGACGGCACGGATCGCCTGGCCCGAGCTGTAGCCGTCCTTCGCGTTGCCGAGGATGCGCGCCGCGACGAAGCCGTTGTAGCGCTGCAGCTGCTCGGGGCCGATCACGTTGTCGACGCGGATCAGCGCCTTCAGCGGGATCATCTGGTTGTTCGTATTCGAGCGCACGTAGATCGCGCCGAGGTCGTCGGGCTTGGCGCGGAACTGCGCGTCGGCCTGCATCGTCACGCGGTACGTGCGGCCCGACTTGTTGAAGTCGTTGACGTACAGCGAGCCCATCTGCGCCTGCAGCGCCGTGAACACGTCGTCGGTGTTGACGCCCAGCGCCATCGCCTTCTCGCGATCGACGTCGACCTGCAGCTGCGGCACCGTCGGCCGGAAAAAGGTGTTGACCATGCCCATCTCGGGCCGCTTCTGCAGTGCCTGCATGAAGTCGCCGGTGACCTGGGCGAGGCGCTGCGGGTCGGGGTCGTTGCGCGCCTGCACGAACACCTCGAAGCCGCCCGCCTGGCTCAGGCCCTGAATCGCCGGCGGGTTGAAGGCGAAGGCAATGCCGTCGTTCAACGCGAAGCCCTTGCCGCTCATTTCGGCGGTCAGCTGCTCGGAGCTCTGCTGCCGCTTCTCCCACGGCACCATCGGCAGGAACATCGTCGCCGCGTTGGCCTTGCTGCCGCCGCCGATGAAGTCGAAGCCGTTGACGCTGAAGAAGTTCTCGACCGCCTTGTTGCCGTCCATCATGTGGCGCAACTGCTCGGTCGTGCGCGTGGTGCGCTCGAGCGTGGCCCCGTCGGGCAGCACCGCGATCGCGACGATGTAGCCCTGGTCTTCGGGTGGCACGAAGCTGCTCGGCACGCGCCACAGCAGCGCCGCGGCGATCGCGATGATCGCGACGAAGCCGAGCAGCGCGATCACACGATGGCGCAGCGCAAAGCCGACGCCGGCAACAAAGTGATCGGTGACCCAGGCGAACGAGCGGTTGAACGGCCGGAACATGCGCGCCTGCCAGTGGTCGCCGTCGTGGTCGCCGGGCTTGAGCAGCAGCGCGCACAGCGCCGGCGTCAGCGTCAGCGCGACGATGCCCGACAGCACCACCGCCACCGTGACGGTGACCGCGAACTGCCGGTACAGCTGCCCGGCGATGCCGCCGAGGAACGCGACCGGGATGAACACCGCGCACAGCGCGAGCACGATCCCGATCACCGCGCCCTGCACCTCGTGCATCGCCTCGATCGCCGCGGCCATCGGCGTCATCTTCTCGGTGCGTATCAGGCGCTCGACGTTCTCGAGCACGACGATCGCGTCGTCGACCACAATGCCGATCGCCAGCACCATCGCGAACAGGGTCAGCGTGTTGATCGAGAAGCCGAACAGCCACAGCCCCGCGAAGGTGCCGACCAGCGAGACCGGCACCGCGAGCATCGGGATCAGCGTCGCGCGCCAGGTCTGCAGGAACACGAACACGACGATCAGCACGATGATCGCCGCTTCGAGGATCGTGAACATCACCTCCCTGATCGAGGCCGAGACGAAGCGCGTGGTGTCGTACGGGATCGAGTAGTCGATGTCGGGCGGGAAGCGGTCGGCCTTCAGCTCGGCCATGCGGCCCTTGACCGCGTCGCCGACCTGCAGCGCGTTCGCGCCCGATGCGAGGAACACCGCGATCGCGATCGCCGGTTGGCCGTTGATGCTGTTGGTCGCGTCGTAGCTCTGCGCGCCAAGCTCGACACGCGCGACGTCCTTGAGGCGCAGCACACCGGTCGGCCCACCGGCACGCAGCACGATGTCGCCGAACTGCTCGGCCTCGAGCAGGCGGCCGCGCGTGGTCACCGTGTACTCGATCTGCTGGCCCTTGGGCGACGGTTCGGCGCCGATCTTGCCGGCCGCGAACTGCGCGTTCTGCGCGTTCACTGCGGTGCGGATGTCGCCGGTCGTGATACCGAGCCGCGCCATCTTCTCGGGCTGCAGCCACAGCCGCATCGAGTAGTCGCGTGCGCCGAAGATGAACACGTCGGCGACGCCCGCCACGCGCTTGATGTCGTCGACGACGTTCTGGGTCGCGTAGTTCGAGATGTAGATCTGGTCGTAGCTGCTCTTCGGCGAAGCCAGCGCCATCACGAGCAGGAAGTTGTTGGAGGCCTTGCGGACCGTGACACCCTGGCGCCGCACCTCGTCGGGCAGGCGCGGCGTCGCGAGCTGGACGCGGTTGTTGACGTCGAAGGTGGCCTTGTCGACGTCGGTGCCGACTTCGAAGGTCACCTGGATCTCGGCCTGCCCGTTCGAGGCCGAGGTCGAGCTGTAGTACAGCAGGTTCTCGACCCCCGACAGCTGTTCCTCGATCGGCGCGGCGACGGTGGAGGCAAGCGTCTGCGCCGATGCGCCCGGAAAGTTGGCCGTCACCGTGACGACCGGCGGCGCGATCTCCGGATACTGCGCGATCGGCAGGATCTTCAGCGACACCGCGCCGGCCAGCAGGATGATGATTGACAGCACTGCGGCGAACACCGGCCGCTCGATGAAAAAGCGCGAGAACACGGTGCAGGCCTCAGCGTGACGGCTTGGACGCCGGTGCCGATGCCGGCGTAGCGGCGGCCGATCCCGCGGGTGCTGCTGCAGATGCAGCGCCGGGCGGCGCTGAGGCCGCGTGCGGCGCGACCGGCGCACCGGGCCGCAGTTTCAGCAGGTTGTCGACGATCACCGTGTCGCCTTCGGCCAGGCCCTTGCGCACGGCCCAGCCGTCGCCGACCCAGGCCCCCACGTCCACCGGCGTCGGCAGCGCCTTGCCGTCCTTTACCGTCCACACCGCCTTGCCACGCTCGCCGTTGATGACCGCGGCCTGCGGCACGATAAAGGCACGCTCCTCGCCGGCGTTGACCTGCGCGCGCACGAACTGGCCCGGCAGCACCACCAGATCGGGGTTCGAGAACTCGGCGCGCAACTGCACGGTGCCGAGCTGCGGATCGACCGTCGAACCCGAAAAGTTCAGCTTGCCGCTGGTGCCCAAGGGCTTGCCTTCACCGGTCAGCAACGTCACCGCACCGGCCGTGCCACTGCGCAGTCGCGCAAGCTCGCTCTCGGAGAACGAGAACCGCACCCAGATCGGATCGGTCTGCGTCACTCGCGTCAGCAGGCCGTCGGTCGGGCTGACCAGGCTGCCCTGCGACTTCTCGGCGCGCCCGGTCAGGCCGTTGATCGGCGAGACGACGCGCGTGTACGAAAGATTCAGCTGCGCCTGCCGCACCTGGGCCTGCGCCGCAGCGACCGAGGCTTCGACCAGCCGCAAGGTCGACGCGGCGTCGTCGGACTCGCGCTGGCTGATCGCGCGCTGCTCGGCCAGCGGCGCGAGCCGCTTCGCCTCGCGCCGGGCCTGCTCGAGCCGCGCCTGCTCCTGCCCGAGCGCGGCGCGCGCCTGCGCCAACGCGATCTCGAACGGCGCCTGCTCGATCACGAACAGCGGCGCATTCGCCTTCACGCGATCGCCTTCGCGGTAGCGCTGCTGCTCGATCAGGCCGGTGACGCGCGCGCGGATCTCGACTTCCTTCGAGCCCTCCGCACGGCCGACCGCCTCGATCAACACCGGCACGCTGGACAGCTTGGCGGCGACCACCGCGACGGGCATCGCTTGCGGCGGCCCGCCACCACCACCAGGCTGGGCGTCGGCCGGCGGGCTGCAGCCCGTCGCGCAGGCCAGCAACATCGAGAAGCTCCCGATGGCCAGGCCGCGCCGGTTTGCCAGGACGAACCGCGCCGGCGAAGAACCGGGGCGGGGCGAGAGAGTTGTGGTTGTTCTCATCAACACCATGACAAGTAGTGTTCCTCCGCCAGCCTCATGAGCTGTCGGAATGGGCGACTGTAGGCCAAAGGCCCGCAGCATGTCCAACGCTGGCAATCTTCAGAAGCACTCGCGATCGCAACCCGATGTAAACGGTCTTCAGAAAATCATCAGGCCGCGGTGAGAAAGGCTTCAGACCGGAGTTGCTGCCGATCATGAGAATCAGCCGACACATCTCAACCGATGATCGGAGATCGTCATGAACATGGATTGCACAGCATCGGCGCCGGTGAGGCCGCAACGTACCGAACGCGCTCGTCCCGGGCGCTGCCGCGGCCCGGGGGTGCGAGCCGCATCAACGCACTGGATCGCGAGGGCGATTCCGGTGGTGCTGGGACTCGTCCTGATGAGCGCCACCGCACTGTCGCTGATTGCGTGCGGCGGCAATGACGAGGGTGTCTCCGCCGCGAGTCCAGCGGCAACCGCAACCGAAACCCCAACAGCCGCCGCGACGTTCGCCATCGTGCCCTTGTTCGACGACGCCGGCTATCCGTCGAGCGCGGCCAAGTCCGCGGAGCCGACCGATCCCGCGATGCGCACCCGTGCCGGCCTCTACGCCAGTCCGGACCAGTACCGGTGGGAAGCGCTGATGAACAGTCCCTTCACGATCCTGATCGATCTCGACACGTCCGGGTCCATGCAGGCGGCCATCGACGCGGCGATGGCGGCGCGTGACTGGAACTTCCCCGACCCGAGGCAACTGGCCTGGTTCGTCAAATCATCCGACCCGCGCGCCGGCGTGCAACTCGCCGACGCGCTCACCGGCAGAGGTCTGGACCAGGTGTTCCTGATTGTCGGGACCACCAACGGCGCTCGATGACCGCCAGGGTGCTGGCGCGGCCTCAGTGCCACAGCGTGCGCAGCAGCAGCACCGCGGCGCCGAGCAGGTTCACGATCCCCAGTGCGCGGCGAAACAACGCCAGCGGGATGCGCGGTGCCGCGGCCACGCCGAACGGCACGGCCAGCGTGGCAGCCATGCCGATCAGCAGCGCGGCGGGCCAGCACACCGTCGCGGCCGGAGCGGCCGGCACCGCGGGAAGCGCCGCAAAGCCGAGCGCGCCGCCGAACGCGATGCACAGGTTGAGGGCCTGCGACGTGGCCGTCGCGCGCAGCATGCTGACGCCGCGGGCCATCAGGTACGGCACCAGCAACGAACCGGCGCCCATGCCGAGGCAGGCGCAGAACCCACCGGCCAGCGGACCCACATTCCATGGCGGCAGCGCGCCACTGCGTTGGGCGATGCGCGCGCGCAGGCTGTTCGGTGCGGGTGGCGCCGCGCGCAACAGTCCCCACCCGTAGTACAGCGATTGCGCCACGAACATCAACGCAAGCGTCGGGCCGTGCAACTGCAGCGCGAACAACGCTCCACCGACCGCGCCGAGCGCTGCGCCAGGCCCCAGACGCACCAGCCAGCCGCGATCCAGGCCACCGCGCCGATGCTGCACCCAGGCGCCGCGCAGCGCGGTCGGCAGCATCGCCGTGAGCGCGGTCGCCACCGCGGCGTGCGGCACATCGACCGCAGGCACGCCGAACGCGGGCAACAACAGGTACAGCGCCGGCACCACCACCAGCGACCCGCCGATGCCCAGCAGCCCGGCCAGGAAGCCGGCCACCAGGCCACAGGCCACGCCCAGCGCGCAGGTCGCCGTGCGGGCGGCGGAGAGGCTTCGCAGCATGGCCATCCCGTGCTCGGGGCTGAGCCACAGCGTGCCGATGCCCACACAAATGCCGACGAGGCCGAAGGCAACGGTCCATCCCCAATTGCGCCGATGCCACGGGATTTGCTTGACGCTAGAGTTCATGCTTGATCCGACGCGCAAGCGCATGAGCCGTGGAGCCGCACGGTCGCCGTGCACGAAAGGCGGGCCGTCGCCGGCTGGTTTGGCAAGGTCATGAAGCACTCCGAAGTGACGGTCCGAAAGAGGGCCCGAGCGGTCATCGAGCCGGCTAACGACATTGAAGGCGCCGCCGTGATCCAAGTCCTTGCGGATTCCTGAAGCTTGGCTGCGCATTTGCTGACGGTCGCGTCACATCGGGGGAAGAGCCAGTTGCAGAATTCATCCTTGCCTGGTGGCCGTTCGGCGGGTGCGATCGTGATGATCGGGCGCTGGCGCGCCGACCCGCGCGCCGACGAGATCGAGGCCGACGGAAGAGTTGTCAAACTCGAACCGCTGAAGATGCGGCTGCTGATGGCGCTGGCCGAGCGCCCCGGCGAAGTGCTGCTGACGCAGGAGTTGCTCGACACGGTGTGGAGCGGGCTCATCGTCACGTCGAATTCCGTCTACCAGGGCATCGCCCAGCTGCGGCGTTTGCTCGGCGATGGCGCCGACGAGTCGCCCTACATCGAGACCGTGCCGCGCAAGGGCTATCGGTTGGTGGCAACCGTGCAGCGGCTGGAGCGCGGCGCCACGCCGCCGGACAGCGTGAAGGAGGCACCACCGCCCAGCGATGCGGCCACCGTCAGGCCAACCGCCGAACCATCGAGCGGCGTGCCCGCCCAGAGCCCGATGGACGTGCCGGCGGGCGCAGCGGCTGTGACGCCGTGGCGCCTGCGGCGGCGGTGGTTGCTCGGCATCGCTGCCGCGGGGGCCGCCGGCGCGGCGGTGTGGCGCCTTGTCGATTCGCTTCCGCCGCCGCTGCCGGTGCGCATCGCCGTACTGCCTTTCGCCGACCGCACCCAGGGCGCCGCCGAACCGGCCCTGTCGCAAGGCCTGGCGCTCGACGTGATCCGGGCGCTGGAGCGCCATCCGCAGGTCGACGTGGTCGCATCGGACTCGGTGTTGGCCCTCGGCGAGGGCGCACAACAACGCATCGTCGAGGTCGCGCGGCGGCTGCAGGTCGGCTTCGTGCTGCTCGGCGAGCTGGTCCGGGTCGGCGCGCGAATCCACATCGCGGTGCGGCTGCTGGCGCTGCCCGGCGGGCGCGAGCGCTGGCGCCGCGAGTTCGAGCAGGCGATCGAGACACTGTCGCTGCTGCCGCAGCTGATTGCCGCCGAAGCCACCACCGCGCTGCACCTGGCAGCCGCGCCGGCGTCGGCGCGCGGGGGCCCGAGCGAGGCCTACGAGTTGTACGTGCTCGGCGAACACGCCTGGCGGCCCAGGACACCGGAGGCCTTTGCCAAGGCACGCGACTACTTCGAGCGCGGCATCGAGATCGATCCCGGCTTCGCACGCAACTACGTCGGCCTGGGCTGGACCTGGCTGGGGCAGTCGAACTACGGCGCTGGCATCGACTGGCCCGAGGCCTACGCGCGAGCGACGCCGTTGTTCGAGAAAGCGCTGCGGCTCGACCCCGAATCGGCCGAGGCGCTGACCGCGCAGGGCGCGCTGTACACCCAGGCGACTCGCTACGAAGAGGCGCGCGCGCTGTTCGCCAAAGCCCTCCAGCTCAATCCCGGCTACGCCCAGGCGCACCACTCATACGGTGTGGCCGAATACGACGACGGCTGGCCGCAGCGCGCCATCGTGCACTTCCAGCGTGCGGCCGAGCTGAACCCGCTGAGCCTCGCGCCGCACGAACGGCTCGGCCTCGCGCATGTCACGAGTGGGCGCTTCCCCGAGGCTGAGCTCGCCTACGCGCGTGCGGTCGCACTCGAACCGGCGCATCCGAACGGTTATTGGGGCCTGGCCATCAGGAGCTACGCGCAGGGCGCGCTCGACGCCGCCGTGCAGCACTACCGCGAGGCGCTGCAGCGCGAAGCGCGGCGGCCGTTCCTCTGGGATCAGCTCGGCTGGCTGTACCTCGACCTCGGCCGGCCCGACCTCGCCACCGACGCGTTCGGTCGCACTGCCGCGCTGTTGCCGGCGAGCCGCTGGCCGGCCCTGCACTCGGCCTATGCCTGGCTGGCCCTGCCCGACCGCGGCGCGCCGCCGCCCGAACTGGCGTTGTCCGCCGACCGCGTGCCGGAGGACATGTTTGCGATCGACGTGATGGTGCTGCGGGCGATGGCCGGGCTGCCGCTGGCCGACGCACTGCTGCAGCGGGCGCTCGATGCGGTGCGCAGCGTGCGCACGCCGATGCAGCCCTTGCTGTGGTTCGTGTTCCAGGGCCACCATCCGCTGCTCGACCTGGCGTCGGTCTACCTGGCGATGGGGCAACCGGAGCGTGGGCTGCCCTATCTGGACGACGTGCAGCAGCAGCTCGACCGTTACCAGCGCCAGGGCAACGTCTGGCATGCGCTGCATTTCCACCGCGCTCGCCTGCTCGCGCTGCGCGGCGACCGCGACGGCGCGCTCGCGTCGCTGGCGGCCGCCGTCGACGCCGGCAGCCGCCGCGGCTGGCGGCTGCGCCTCGACCCGGCCTTCGCCGGCCTGCGCGCGGAGCCACGCTTCAGCGCCGTGCTGACGCGCATCGACACTGAGATGGCGCGGCAGCGGGCGCTGCTGAAAACGTGACGGATAGGCCGGCGTGTGCCCTCAGAACTCAACTCGCAGGCCGGTCTTGACCGAGCGACCCGGCAGCGGCGCGAGTCCTCGAACCGTCTCGATCGTCGAGGCGTTGTAGGCCAATTTGTCCGTGGCGTTGTTCAGCTTGACGAACCACAGCGCACGCCTCGCACCCCACGTGAATTGGCGTGTCAGCGCCAGGTTGACGAGGTTGTAGCCGGAGGTGCGGCTGTCGGTTGCCGGGACGCGATCCTGCGCCGCGGCGTGCTCGAACTCGACCCGCCCGGTCCACGGTCCTGACCCGGCGTCGAGGCCCAGCGTCAATCGCATCGGTGCGACGCGCGGCAAGGGTTCGCCGGTGTCGGCATTGCGCGCACGCGTGAAGTCGAGCTTGCACGACAGATCGAGCGTCCAGGGGCTGGCGATCAGCCGATGCTTGCCCTCGACTTCGACGCCGTGCAGCCTGGCGCGCACCGAGCGGAACGCGTATTCCGGGAAGGTTTCGAGGCTGCCGTCCTCGCCGACTTCGGTCACCTCGGCGCCGGTCGCTTCGAGCGAGATGAAGCGCGAGAAGCGGGCGCTGTAGGCGCCGATGCGCAGCCGGTCCGTGCCGGATTTCCACTCGACCGCCAGATCGACGTTGTTGCCGCGCTCCGCGGCCAGCCCGGGGTCGCCGATCTCGAACGCGCCTGTCGCGGCGTGCACGCCGTTGGCGTACAGCTCGAACGAGGTCGGAGCGCGCTCGCTCGCGCTGACGGTCGTGCTGAAGCTCCACTGCGGCGCGAAGTTCCAGACGTTGCCGATCGAGACCGAGCGCAGCGAGAAGGAGCGCTGCGCCGGCCCGCCGAACTTCGGCTCGGCGGGGTCGGCATCGCCGTCCGAGGTGATGCGGGCGTGCTCGAAGCGCACGCCGGCGCTCAGTGTGCCGAGCGTCCAGTCGAGCGCTTCGGTGATGAAGACGGCCTGGCGGCGCGTGCGCGTCGACGGCACGAACGCCTCTTCGCCGAGCGCCGAGAAGTCGAAGTTCTCGAACTGGGCACCGACCAATCCGCGCAGCGGGCCGACAGGCGCGTGTTCCAGTTCGACCCGGGCTTCCGTGCCCGCCGTCTCGAAGGTCGTGCCGACCGCGCCGCTGCCTTCGATCTCCTCGTGCTTGTAGCGGGTGTGGTTCAGCTGGAGACGTGCCGTGCGGATCATCCCGCCGAGCTCGCGGGCCTCGCCGGAGACACCGACGTGGTCGCGCTTCATCCGGATCACGACATCCGGCTCGGCCACCACGCCGTACTTGCTGTCGTAGGTGTCGGCTGACAGCCCGAGGTGGCCTGTCGCGAAGGTCCAGGCGGCACCGAGCGAACCGCCGTTCGTGCGCGCCGCCGAGTTGCGCACGCGTGTGGTCTCGTCGAGCGGCGTGCCGTCTTCGACCGGCGTGTAGCGGGGAACGCGGAGGTCGGACGTGCGGCGGCCGAAGGCGTCGACGTGGATGGCGAAGTGGCCGTTCCCGGCCTCCAGCAACGCCGCGCCGCCGCGTTCGCTTTCCGCGCCACCGAACCTGAGTTCGGCGGCGCCGTTGACGCCGTCGACCGGCGCCTTCGGGATGCGGTTGTCGAGCGCATTGACGACGCCGCCGACCGCACTGCCACCGTAGAGCAGCGCGCCCGGCCCGCGCAGCACCTCGATGCGCTCGACGAACAGCGGATCGATGGGCACCGCATGGTCGAAGCTGAGCGTCGAGGCGTCGAGCGACGCGCCGGCGTTGCTCAGCACACGCACGCGCTCGCCGTCAAGCCCGCGGATGATGGGCCGGTTGGCGTTCGGGCCGAACCAGCTCGACGAGACGCCGGGCAGACCGTTCAGCGTTTCGGCCAGCGAGCTCGCGCGACGCAGCACCAGCTCGTCGCCACTCAGCACCGACACCGGAGCCGGCGAGCTGCTCGATCGCAAGGGATTGCCGGTCACGACGACCTCGGGAAGCACGGCGGGTGCTGAGGCAGACGCGGCCGGCGTCGGCGCCGCTTGCTGGGCCTGTGCGGCCGGTGTGTGCGACGCCGAGGCGAACGCGGAAAAGAGGGCAATGCCAAGCGCGCTGCGCTTGAACGAAGGGTTCGATTTCATGAAGACTTTCGCGCAATGGCTCCGGTGAGGAGCCCGGGATCTGAGACCAGCCACTCGACAGAGGAGTGGCGGCGCTGCGCGCTCGACGCCTCGGCGTTCGAGCGGCGCGGGAACGCAGGCGCGCAAGGCGCCCGGCGTGCTCAGACCCGCGAAGGCGGCCCTCGGGCGAGGAAGCCCGCAGCCTGTTGCGCGATGTGCCAACCGGCGTGGATGGCGATGTCGATGCGGTCCGGGCGCTGGGCGTCGAACTGCGGCGCATCGAACCACACCTGGTCGGCATGTGTCATCTGGTCGAAGTCATCGCAGTCTGCTTGACTGTCATGGCCGCTGAAAAGCGCCTTGACCCACGCGGCGCCGTCGGGCTGCTCGACGATCGCCTCGGACGACGGCGCGCTCGAGCCGGCTCTGGCGTGGTCGTGGAGGACCGCGTGCATCAGGCCCAGCACCTGAACGAGCAGGAAGACTGCTGCCAAGAACAGCAGGATGCGTCCACGGTGCTGAGCGAAGGCTGGCCGAGTCATGTCATGTCGTGTCGAGAGAGAGACTCCGAAGAATCCGCGAGTCTAAACAATGCCGGCGATGTGCGAACGGCGTTGGTGTCGCCCTCTTCTACGACCCGGACGACGGACTCGGACCGCGTGTCATTCAGGAGGCCTTGTACGATGCGCAAACGAGCGCGGTAACCGCATAGGACACTGCACACCTCGGCGGCGATGAGCCCAGCGCAGAAACTCGAAGGCTGGCTGGGGACATCAATGAAAAATCTCGGACCGAAAACATGAATCAAAACAATATGCTGGGTGCACTTTGAAACTCGCCACCTGGAACGTCAACTCGCTCGCCGTGCGCCTGCCGCAGCTGCTGGATTGGCTCGCCCTGCACCAGCCCGACGTGCTGTGCATCCAGGAAACGAAGCTCACCGACGACAAGTTTCCGCACGCCGCGATCATCGCGGCGGGCTACCAGGTGCAGTGGTTCGGGCAGAAGACCTACAACGGCGTCGCGCTGATCAGCAAGTCGGTGGCGACCGATGTGGTGCGCAACATCCCCGGCCACGACGACGTCCAGGCGCGCGTCATCGCGGCCACCGTCGACGGGGTGCGCATCATCGGGGTCTACATCCCGAACGGCCAATCGGTCGAGAGCGAGAAGTTCCCGTACAAGCTGGCGTGGCTGAGCGCACTGCGCCGCTGGGTCGAGCAGGAGTACGCCGCGCATCCGCAGCTCGCGCTGCTCGGCGACTACAACATCGCCCCCGAAGACTGCGACGTCTACGACCCCGTCACCTGGTCCGGTCAGGTGCTGTGCACGCCCGAGGAACGCGCGCACTTCAAGGGCCTGCTCGCGCTCGGGCTGCACGACTCGTTCCGCCTGTTCGAGCAGCCACCGAAGAGCTGGAGCTGGTGGGACTACCGCAACCTCGCGTTCCGCAAGAACCAGGGCCTGCGCATCGACCACATCCTCGTCAGCGAGGCGCTGAAGCCGCGCGTGCAGAGCTGCGTGATCGACAAGCTGACGCGCAAGAACGAGCGGCCGAGCGACCACGCGCCGGTGATCGTCGAACTCCAGCTCGCCTGAGCTCTCGGACCAGCGCCGGGCCGCCTCAAGCCGGCAGAACACCCGCCCGGCGGGTGGCGGCGGTACCCCGTCGCCGGGTGCCCCATCCTCTCATCAATCGTCGAGCCCGAGCTCCTGGATCTTGCGCGTGATCGTGTTGCGCCCGATGCCGAGTTTCTGCGCCGCCTCGATGCGGCGGCCGCGCGTGATCTCGAGGGCGGTGCGGATCAGCTGGGCCTCGAACTTGTGCGTCAGCGTGTCCCAGACCTCGGCGTCGCCGGCCTGAAGCAGGCCGCGCGCCTCCTGTTCGAGGCCGAGCAACCATGAGCCGCCGGGCACCGGCGCGGGCACCGGGTACGCCATCGGCATCGCCGCGGGTGCCGATGGGGGTTCGACCGCCGCCGACGTCGGCAACACCAGCGCCGGCGGCATCGGTGCATGCCGCATCTCGGGCACGCTGACGGCCGCCTCGGCCGCCAGTTCGGGCGGGAGATCCTTTGCCTCGATCATCTGCGCCGGCGCCATCACCGTCAGCCAATGGCAGATGTTCTCGAGCTGGCGCACGTTGCCAGGGAAGTCGAAGCGCATCAGCTGCACGAGCGCGCCATCGGTGATGCGCTTGGCCTCGACGCCGAGTTCCTTCGCGCTCTTCTGCAGGAAGAAACGCGCCAGCGCCGGCACGTCCTCGCTGCGCTCGCGCAGCGCCGGCAGGCGCAGCCGGATCACGTTCAGGCGGTGGAACAGGTCTTCGCGGAACGCGCCCTGCCGGACACGGTCTTCGAGGTTCTGGTGCGTCGCGGCGATCACGCGCACATTGCTCTTCATCGGGCTGTGGCCGCCGACGCGGTAGAACTGGCCATCGCTGAGCACGCGCAGCAAACGGGTCTGCAGATCGAACGGCATGTCGCCGATCTCGTCGAGGAACAGCGTGCCGCCGTCGGCCTGCTCGAAGCGGCCGCGGCGCGTGGTCTGCGCGCCGGTGAAGGCGCCGCGCTCGTGGCCGAACAGCTCGGACTCGAGCAGGTCCTTCGGGATCGCCGCGGTGTTGATCGCGACGAACGGGCCGCTGGCGCGCGGGCTGTGCTTGTGCAGCGCGTTCGCGACCAGTTCCTTGCCCGAGCCCGACTCGCCGGTGATCAGCACCGTGACGATGCTCTGGCTGAGCCGGCCGATGGCGCGGAACACATCCTGCATCGCCGGCGCCTGGCCGAGCATCTCGGGCACCTGTGCGGCCTTCTCGTCGCGCACTTCTTCGCGCAGACTTTCGTCGACCGCGCGGCGGATCAGCTCGACCGCCTTGGGCACGTCGAAGGGTTTGGGGAGGTACTCGAACGCACCGCCCTGGAACGCGCTCACCGCGCTGTCCAGATCGGAATACGCCGTCATGATGATGACCGGCAGGCCGGGCAGGCGCTCGCGCACCTTGGCCAGCAGTTCGAGGCCCGAGCCCCCAGGCATCCGGATGTCGGAGACGAGCACCTGCGGCTCGTCGTCGTCGAGTGCCTTGAGCACGTCGCGGGTGTTGGTGAAGCTGCGCACTGCGAGCTCTTCACGCGCCAGTGCCTTTTCCAGCACGAAGCGGATGGATTGGTCGTCGTCAACGATCCAGATGGGTTTCATGCCCTGCCTGCTTTGGTGTCGTCCTGCTGCACTGGGCTTTCCCCGGCTCAGGGCAGCGGTATCACGATCTTGAAAATGGTCCTGCCCGGTTCGCTCTCGCACTCCACCGTGCCGTGGTGTTGCTGCACGAAGGTTTGCGCCAGCGTGAGCCCGAGCCCCGAGCCACCGTCTCGTCCCGAAACCAGCGGATAGAAGATGCGTTCGCGGATGGACTCGGGCACGCCCGGGCCGTTGTCCTGAATATGCAAGTCCAGTGCCAGACGGTAGCGCTGCTTGCCCAGCGTGACCTGGCGCGCGATGCGCGTGCGCAGCGTGATCTGCGCATCGCCGACAGCGATGCGCTCGCCCAGCGCCTGCGCGGCGTTGTGCGCGATGTTGAGCACGGCCTGGATCAGCTGCTCGCGGTCGCCGCGGAAGTCGGGGATCGAGATGTCGTAGTCGCGCTCGATCGCCAGGCCGCGCGGAAACTCGGCCTGAATCAGTGCGCGCACCCGTTCGCAGACCTCGTGGATGTTCACGTCGCTGACCACGTGCGGCTTGCGGTGCGGCGCGAGCAGGCGATCCACCAGCGCCTGCAGGCGGTCGGCCTCGCTGATGATGACCTGGGTGTATTCGTGCAGCGCGCGCGACTCGACCTCCATCTCGAGCAGCTGCGCCGCGCCGCGGATGCCGCCGAGCGGGTTCTTGATCTCGTGCGCCAGGTTGCGGATCAGCTCCTTCGTCACCTGCGCCTGGTCGAGGGCGCGCTCCTCGCGGTCCTGGCGCGTCTGCTGTTCGATTTCGACCAGTTCGATGACGACGTGGCGCGAGGCCTCCATCTGGTTCACGATCACGTGCACCGGCAGCGGCTCGGCGTGGCCGGCCCCCGGGCGGCGCAGCAGCGCTTCGAGTCGGCTGGTCGAGAAGTCGTTGCGGCTCACCGCGGCCACCGTGTCGCGCAGGCGCTGCGCGTCGACGAACCATTCGAACAGCGACCCGCGCTGCACGCTGCGCCTCGACAGGCCCAGCACGTTCTCGAACGACGCATTGGCGAACAGGCACTGCCCGCTCTCGCTGACGACCGCGACCATGGTCGCGAGGTGGTCAAAGGCGGCGAAGGCTTGAACGCTCTTGAAGGATTCGCCCGGGAGGACGGGCGTCGCGCGCGGCGCCCGGGGTGCTCGATCCACGGCGCTCACTGCGGGAACTTCAGCAGCTCGCGCCTCAGGGCGGCGATGTCGCCTTCCTTGCGCGCGATCGCGGCCTTCATGTCGGCCACCCGGTCGAGGTATTTCTGGAAGTTCTTGACCTCGTTGCCCTGGCGGTCCGGCTGGCCGTTGTTGTACTCGAGCTTCATCGCGGCGAGGCGTTCCTCCTCGCGCCGGAGCTCGGCCTCGAGGATGCGGCGCGCATCGGCGTCACGCGCACGCTGGTCGGCCGGGTCGACGCGGTTGTTGCCGTTGTTGCCCGAGGCCGACCCGGACGCGCCCTGGCGCGGCTTGTTGCCCTGGATCACCGTGATCGGCGCGTTGTCGAGCACCGTGCAGCCCTTGTCCTTGGCCTCCTTGGCGCTCATCGTGTTGCTGTAGACGTGGTTCGGACACTTGTAGGTCACGTCGGCCGCGTGGACCGTTCCGAGCGCGCACAGGCCGAGGCCGAAGATCAAGGTCGAACGGGTGGACGTCATCATGCGGGGGTACTCCTGACCATGAACCGATTGTCTCGCACCGCGCGGCGCCATGAAAAAGGGACGGCATCTGCCGTCCCTTGTTCCGTGCCAAAAAGCCCCAGCTTTACAGCGTGTAGTACATGTCGAACTCGACCGGGTGCGTGGCCATGCGGAAACGTGTCACTTCCGCCATCTTCAGCTCGATGTAGGCATCGAGGTAGGCATCGGTGAACACGCCGCCCTTGGTCAGGAACGCGCGGTCCTTGTCGAGGTAATCGAGCGCCTGATCCAGGCTGTGGCAGACGGTCGGGATCAGCTTGTCTTCTTCCGGCGGCAGGTGGTAGAGGTCCTTGCTGGCGGCTTCGCCCGGGTGGATCTTGTTCTCGACGCCGTCGAGGCCGGCCATCAGCATCGCCGAGAAGCCCAGGTACGGGTTCATCAGCGGATCCGGGAAGCGCGCCTCGACGCGGCGGCCCTTCGGGTTCGCGACGTGCGGGATGCGGATCGAGGCCGAGCGGTTCTTGCTCGAGTAGGCCAGCTTCACCGGCGCTTCGTAGCCCGGCACCAGGCGCTTGTACGAGTTCGTGCCCGGGTTCGTGATCGCGTTCAGCGCACGGGCGTGCTTGATGATGCCGCCGATGTAGAACAGCGCGAACTCGCTCAGGCCGGCGTAGCCGTCACCGGCGAACAGGTTCTTGCCGTCTTTCCAGACCGACTGGTGCACGTGCATGCCGGAGCCGTTGTCGCCGACGATGGGCTTGGGCATGAAGGTCGCGGTCTTGCCGTAGCTGTGGGCGACGTTCTGGATCACGTATTTCTGCAGCTGGACCCAGTCGGCGCGCTGCAGCAGCGTGCTGAACTTGGTGCCGATTTCCATCTGGCCGGCGTTGGCCACTTCGTGGTGATGAACTTCGCAGGGAATGCCCAGCGATTCGAGCACCAGGCACATCTCGGAGCGCATGTCCTGGAACGAATCGACCGGCGGGGTCGGGAAGTAGCCGCCCTTCACGCTCGGGCGGTAGCCGGAGTTGCCGTGCTCGTATTCCTTGCCGCTGTTCCAGGCGGCTTCTTCCGATTCGATCTTCGAGAAGCAGCCCGACATGTCGTTGCCCCAACGCACGCTGTCGAACACGAAGAACTCGGGTTCCGGGCCGAAGAACGCGGTGTCGCCCAGGCCCGAGGCCTTCATGTAGGCTTCGGCGCGCTTGGCCAGCGAACGCGGATCGCGCTCGTAGGGCTTGCCGTCGCTGGGCTCGACCACGTCGCAGGTCAGGATCAGCGTCGGCTCTTCGAAGAACGGATCGATGTTGGCGGTGTTCGGGTCGGGCATCAGCTGCATGTCCGAGGCTTCGATGCCCTTCCAGCCAGCGATCGAGGAGCCGTCGAAGGCGTGCCCTGCGGTGAACTTGTCTTCATCGAAATGGGACACGGGCACGCTCACGTGCTGCTCTTTGCCGCGGGTGTCGGTGAAACGGAAGTCGACGAACTTGACTTCGTTCTCCTTCACCATCTTCATCACGTCGGCAACGGTCTTGCTGGCCATTTAGGAAACTCCTGGTGGGATGCTTGTTCGAGGGGGTGGTCGGGTTCGAGAACCGGCCGTCAGACGGCCTGCTCACAGGCCAAAAAACGCGCACAGGAATGTAGCAGAAAGCATGCCCGCGACCGCCTGCAGCGCCTCGGCAAAACCCCGGCAGCCCCTCGTGGCGCGGGCTTGCCGGGCAGTTCCAGCTTGGTGCACACAGCCGCACCAACGATGGGCCAATCATCGCACCAATTCGGGGCCAAGCTTCGCGCCATGATCTTGAAGACCGTCGAGCAGCCGGCGGTACGCCGCATCGAGGCGGGCCGCGTCGCCCTTCACGCCGAGCTCGATGTGCCGGCCCCATTCCGGGTGGTCGACGCTGGGCAGGCTGAACACTTTGATGCCCGCGAACTCGGCCTCGATGCGCTGCATCAGCGGCGTCAAGGTGGCCTCCATCGCGCCGAACACGATCACCGATTTTTCGCGTTGCGCATTCTTGCCCTGCAGCTCGCGGTAGTGCTGATCCAGCACCCACTCGATCATCGGCCAGGCCATCACCGGAAAGCCCGGCACGAAGTGCACCGAGCCGACGCTGAAGCCGGCGATCTTGTTGAACGGGTTCGGGATGATGGCCGCGCCCTCGGGAAACACGCCCATGTTGAGCCGGTGCACGTTGTCGGGTCGGTCCGGCTCGTACGGGATGCCCTGCTCGGCCGCGGTGTCGCGCATGCGCTCGAGGATCAGGTCACGGGCCTGCGGGTGCAGCACGAGCGGGCGGCCGAGTGCCGCGGCGGCGCACTGGCGCGTGTGGTCGTCGGGCGTGGCGCCGATGCCGCCGCACGAGAACACCACGTTGCCGGACTCGAACGCGTATTTCAGATCGGCGGTGATGCGCGCCGGGTCATCGCCGACATAACGCGCCCAGCTCAAGCCCAGGCCGCGCGCCGACAGCAGCTCGATGACCTTGGGCAGGTGCTTGTCGGCACGTTTGCCCGACAGGATCTCGTCGCCGATGATGATGAGGCCGAAGTTCATGGGTTCACCTTTGGCGGCAATGGGATGACGCGGCCTTCTTCGATCACCTCCGCCGCGCGGGGGCCGACGCCGGCGGGCACGATCTCCACGGCCTCGGTCTCGCGCCGCAGCGTCTGCAGCGCAGCGAGCGCGAAGTGGGCGAACCACATCGCCGAGAACGCGAACACCAGCGTGTAGATCCACACCGCGACCGGCACCAGCACCGGCGCGAACACGATCGCGATCGCGCCCGAGGCCCACACCAGCGACGGCGCCGCGCCAAGGTAGCCGGTGAGCACGCCCATGCCGAGCAGCACCATCCGGTGGCGCCGGATCAGCGTGCGGCGCTCGTCGGCGCTGGCGTGCTCGGCAAGCACGTCGTAGCTCATCACGCGGTAGGTGAGCCAGCCCCAGATCAGCGGCGGCACGATCAGCACCAGCGGCGGCACGAACCACAGCGGGATCGAGATCAGCAGCGCGACCAGCGCGACCGCGGTCGCCCACAGCGCGCCGAACGCGCTGCCGAAGAACGAGCCGCCGTGCCTGCGTTCGAGCAGCGGAAAGCGCCGCGCCGCCACCAGCCCCAGCATCGACGGCGTCATGAACGCCGCGACCATCAGCAGCGCGAGCACGACGATCACCGGCGTGCTCAGAAACACCACGACCAGCGGCGCGAGCACCGATTTCAGGTTCACCAGCCCGGCGTTCTCGAGCCAGTGGATCATCACCGCCAGCAGCGACCACGACTCGAAGGTGTCGCGCACCGCGTCGAGCGCCGCTTCCCAGAAGAAGTAGCCCAGCCCGAGCGCGAGTGCCGCCATCAGCAGCAGCGGCAGCAGCGACAGCAGGATCACGCGCGGATGCAGGCAATAGGCCACCGCGCGCCAGAACGAATCGAACAGCAAGCTCATCGCGCCGTGGTGCCCGTGTCGAAGCTCAAAATGCGTCTCGGCTCAGTCATCGTCTCCGCCACCGAACACACTGCCGAGCAGCCCGCCGACCGCGAGCCCGCCCAGCACCGAGCCCTCTTCCTTCGAGCCGCCGCGCTGCGGCGCCGCCGCGAACACGCGCGAGGCCAGGCGCGAGAACGGCAGGCTTTGCAGCCACACCGTGCCCGGCCCGGTGCACTTGGCGAAGAACAGGCCCTCGCCGCCGAACAACGCGGTCTTGATCTTGCCGACGTACTGGATCTCGAAGCTCACGTTCGGCGTCAGCGCGACGATGCAGCCGGTGTCGATCAGCAGCGTCTGACCGGCGCGCAGCTCGCGCTTGACCACCGTGCCGCCCGCGTGCACGAACGCGAGGCCCTCGCCGTCGAGCTTCTGCATCACGAAGCCCTCGCCGCCGAAGAAACCGACCGAGAGCTTCTGCTGGAAGTAGATGCCCAGCGAGACACCGCGCGCGGCGCACAGGAACGCGTCCTTCTGGCAGATCAGCGTGCCGCCCAGCGCGCGCAGATCCATCGGCAGGATCTTGCCGGGATACGGCGCGGCGAACGCGACGCGCAGCTTGCCCGATCCCTGGTTGGTGTAGACCGTCGTGAACAGCGATTCGCCCGTCACCAGCCGCTTGCCGGCGCCGAGCAACTTGCCGAACAGGCCGCTGCCGCCGCTGCTCTGCGAGCCGTCGCCGAACACCGTGTCCATCGAGATGCCGGCGTCCATGAACATCATGCTGCCGGCCTCGCCCACCGCCGCTTCGCCGGGATCGAGCTCGATCTCGACGAACTGCATCTCGGCACCCTTTATCTCGTAATCCACCACGTCCATCGCCATTGCGCGTCCTCCCCAGGTGTTGTCGCGGACCGCCATCGTAGCGGCTCGAAATCCTCAGCGCGCCAATTCCATGCAGCGCCACCCGGCCGAGGCCGCGTGCGCTCGCAAGCGCGGGTCCGGGTCGACGGCGACCGGTTCGCCCACCAGCTGCAACAGCGGCAGGTCGTTGATCGAGTCGCTGTAGAAGACGGCCTCGCGCATCGCTTCGGCGCCCTGACCTTGCTCGTTCAGCCAGGTCCGCAGCCGCGTGACCTTGCCCTCGCGCATGTTGAGCACGCCGCACGTGCGGCCGGTGCAGCGCGCGTCGACGACCTCCACTTCCGTCGCCAGCAGGGTGTCGATGCGCAGGTGCTGCGCCGTGAGTTCGGTGAGCACACGATTCGTCGCCGTCGTCATCACGAGGCGGTGGCCGAGCGTGCGATGCGTCTCGACCAGCTCGCGCGCCGACGATGGAATGCGCGGCGCGACGATCTCGCTCAGAAAGTCTTTGCAGACGACGCGCCACTCGGCCAGCGTGCGTCCGGCGAGCGTGGAGACATAGAACTCGCAGAAGTCCGCGGCGCTGACGCTGCCTGCCCGGTAGCGTCGCGCCATCTCGTCGTTGCGCGGCTGGAACTCGGCGCGGTCCAAGGCGCCACGGTCCATCAGGAACTCGCACCACAGCACGTCGCTGTCCCCGCTCAACAGCGTGTGGTCGAGGTCGAACAGCGCCAGCGTCGGCATCACGCGGGTTGGCGAAGATGCCAGGCCCGTGGCCGCGTGAAGGTCTGAATGCCCAGCGTCGACAACGTCAGCCCGACACCCGAGTCGCCATGCCCCGACCACGGCAGCCGCGGGCTGACGCGGTCGCAGCAGTTCCAGTAAACGCTGCCGGCATTGAGCTTCGTGAGCAGCGCGCGCGCCCGCGCCTCGTCCTTCGTGAACACGCCGGCCGTCAGACCGTAGCGCGTGTCGTTCATCAAGCTCAGCGCCTCGGCATCGCCGCTGACCTTCTGGATGCCGATGACCGGGCCGAAGCTCTCCTCGCGCATCAGCTCCATCGTGTGATCGACCTCGGTGAACACGGTCGGCTCGAACCAGTTGCCCGGGCCGGCACCACGTTGGCCGCCGACGCGCAGGGTCGCGCCCTTGGCGGTCGCGTCGGCCACCTGCGCATCGAGCACGTCGAGCTGCGGCGCGCGCGTGATCGCGCCGATGTAGGTGTCTTCGCTGGCCGGATCGCCGACCTTGAAACCACGCACGGTCTCGACGAACGCGGCGACGAAGGCATCAAAGATGCGCTCGTGCACATAGATGCGCTCGACCGAGCAGCAGCTCTGGCCGGCGTTGTACATCGCGCCGTCGGCGAGCGATTCGGCGGCGATCTTCACATCGGCATCCTCGGCGACGTAGGTCGGGTCCTTGCCGCCGAGCTCGAGCTGCAGCTTGATGTTGAAGCGCGCCCCGACTGCCTGCGCGATCTTTGCGCCGGTGGCATGCGACCCGGTGAAGAACACGCCATCGATCTCCTGTGCGAGCAGTGCCGCGCCGACCTCGCCGCGCCCGATCAGCGGCACGAAGACGTCGAGCGGCACGCCCGACTCGTGCAGCAGCCGCGCGATGTGCAGGCCGGTGAGCGTCGCGAATTCGGAGGGTTTGTACAGCACCGCGTTGCCGGCCAGCAGCGCCGGAACGAACACGTTGCCGCCGACAAAATACGGGTAGTTCCAGGCCGAGATGTTGACGATCACGCCGAGCGGGTCGAAGCTGATCACCTCGCGCGTGCCGCCTTCATCGAAGACCTGCTGCGGCGCGAGCGTCGCCGCGGCCTGCGTCAGGAAGAAGTCGATGCGACCGAGCAACCCGTTGATCTCGTTGCGCGACTGGCGGATCGGCTTGCCGACCTCCTTGGTCAGCGTGCCGGCCAGCGATTCGACCTCGGCCGCCAGCGCGACGCGAAAGCGCTGCATCACCTGCAGGCGCGCCTCGAACGGCGTGGCCGCCCACGCCGGTTGTGCGGCCCGCGCGGCGCGGGCGCGCTCGGCGACGAGATCGGCGCTGGCTTCGGGGACTTCAGCGATCAGCGCGCCGGTCGCGGGGTTGTGAATCTTCAGCATGGTGCGGCGGTGGATGCGGTTCAGCCGGCGTCGCGGCAGGTGCGCGCGGTGGCCAGAAAATCGTTCAGGATGGGGCGGCCGTCGAGCTGCTCCTGGTCGAGCGTAGCGAGTGCCAGGAACTCGGGGTGCCATTGCATCCCGAACACATAGCTCGGCCCGCGCCAGCGGATCGCCTCGACGACGCCGTCCGGCACGCCCAGCGCCTCGATCACGAGATCGCGGCCGAGGTCCTTCACGGCCTGGTGGTGGATGGTGTTGATCTTGGACTGCGCCACGCCCGGGTAGAGCTGGGCCAGCCTCGAGCCGGCGACGAAGCTCACGTCGTGCAGCGCGCGCTCGTACATCGCGGTGTCGCGGTGCGCGACCGCCGCCGGCAGCTGCGTCGGGATGTCCTGGAACAGCGTGCCGCCGAGCGCGACATTGATCAGCTGGCAGCCGCGGCAGATGCCGATCACCGGCTTGCCCGCCGCGACGAAGGCATTGAACAGGTCGATCTCGTAGCG
>Ga0307517_10002459_pt1 | contig 29620 bp, 11 predicted proteins | sample 23_EM_MG_FD_194515 | JGI IMG/M metagenome (GOLD analysis project Ga0307517, IMG submission 194515) | Populus trichocarpa ectomycorrhiza microbial communities from riparian zone in the Pacific Northwest, United States - 23_EM | ecosystem: Host-associated > Plants > Roots > Unclassified | place... | reverse complement strand
AAATCCTAATTATAAACAAAAAATACATGCATTTAATTAAATAAATTAAGAACCATATGTGTTAATAAATAAATAAAAAATATTAACGTGTATATTCTATTTGTCTAGCTACGAGTTGAATAATTTTTTTTTCTAAATTTACAGATGTTATTAATTTATTTTTTAACATCGAGTAAAAATATAATTATGAATAAAAAAATCAATGCTTATAAATAATAATATAAAATAAAAACATATAAAATCTTGAAATAATTTTTAACATAGTAGAAAAATAGAATAACATTACAATTGCTACAATAAAACATGACTTTCTTAGTTTTTGTATAATAATTTTTAAAAATAATATGAAGAAAAAAAGGAAATTTACAAAAAAGAAACAAATATAAAAACTAAAAGAAAGATATAAATAAATCTGATGATGATAAATATTTCAAATATAAAGAATAAAAAATAATTGTTCGTCGTTAGCAATAAATGAACCAAACTCTGTAGTCAAATAATGGCTTCGCTTTCCAGGATTTAGAAGACTTCACAGACGTCATGTCTTGGCGAGTGCAATCGGGTTGTCATGCTATGGAATACGCCTACAGTCAGGAGGATGCTCTATCAAATTTAGTTTATACATAGAAAAAACTAAACGTGGTCTCGGGCTTCGTTAAGAGTCCGTGTTTTTTTTTATATATAAAAAATAATATTTAGATGCCATGAGGTTTTTTAAACAACTCGGTTTATAACCTTAATTAGTTAAATAATTTTATTTTATTTTAATTATATAATAAAAAAATAAACAACAAAAATAAACAAATAAAAATTATATATATAAACAATGACGATAATTTGAGAGAAATATTATTTTTCAAGAGTAGTAAAACAATGTAATTCAATTTTCAATTAAATATGCAAGGATAAAATTGCGTAAAAAATAAATAGAAAAAAGGGTCCAAGTCAATTCAAGTTATCATGATAGACATGTAACTTGGGCCATAAGAGTTAAGTCAGGTCAGGTTAACCCGTTAAACCCGCCTCTCAGGTCCTAAGATCGGAATAACCTAATAGAAAATAAATTGAAGAAAACTACAAAGCCGTTTTAAAAAAATATAATGTCAAAAGATGAAATCGAAAAATAAAATAAGCCAGAAAAAAAGATGTCAACCTCGTTAACTCTTCAAACTTGTGATCTAAGTTATTAGACCAGAAACACCATGCATGGAAAAACAACGAAGCCCAATCCCCAACAAATCAAACACTGAAAGGTGAAATCAAGAAAAAAGATATTTTGCACAATTAAAAAAATAAAAATAAAAAATAAATTAGAGGAAAACTATAATTTTTTTATTAAAGGGTGAAAGTGAAAATAAAAATAACTTTAGCAAAAGAATAAGAAAAGTCAAAAGAATAAGAACCAAATAAAAAAAATAATATATCATAAATCTAGATTGAATGATGAAATTGAAAACCAATAAAACCTTTATAAAAGGTCCAAGAAAGAAATAGAAATCAAACGAATAAGGATCAATTTTTTTTTAAAAAAATAATGCATGAAAAATTAGGATTGAATGATGAAATTGAAAAAAAATAATTTTTTTACAAAAAGATCAAAAACAAAAAAAAAATCAAAAGAATAAGAACTAGAGTTAAAATATCAATAATAAAGAAAACCAAGCTGTAATTTTTTAGGAGAAAAGAAAAAAAAAAGTCTCACTGACAACAAACTACCTCATCACCACTAACTTGCGCTACATTAATAAGAAGAGAATGCGACGGTGTTTTCAATGACATGGCAAAAAGATTTTTTGGTCACCGGAAAGCACTACATATGCTTTTTAAAGTGAGCGGATATCATTCACGTGCCAACAATTTTTTCTATTTAAATAATATTTAATCTATATAAGAAGACCAAATATTATTGTAATGAAAAATCCAAAAGGCAGCTTGATGCACTTTTATTTTTTAATTTTAAGAATAAAGTTCTCTTTTTATTGTGTTTCAAAAAGTTAAAAGACATTATATGTTAGTTGCAAAAATTAACTTTAAGAATAATTGAGTTATTTAACTGTATTTTAAAAGAAAAAAAAACATGGATAGTATGAAAATATAAAAATATTTTCAATATCGAGGTATTAATATATTTTTTTTTTTGAAAAAACAAAACAATAATTACACTATATCAGGGAGTCTATATGTTCAGTGAATTTGCCTTTCATTTTAGTGTTTTTTTTTTTTTTTTGGTTATACCTTCAAATACTTGTGATTGCTTCTACTTTTAGGTCGTTTTGTCCTAATGCATCATTTATTTTTCCACAGGTGAAAAGGTTGGCTGTGATTGAGACGGAAAAGATGTACAAGGCTCGTAAACAAAATGAGGCAAACCACCGAGCTGTACGTCCCCCATTGGTCATAAACCACCTGCCTACTTCTTGCAAGCACTTCCACTTAGAGAGTGCGTTTCTCCTAATGCAAATCTTTGGAGGTCAGCTCTGTTTCGTAAGATGTTCATTGGTTGCTCAAGCTATCTGTTTTCAAGCAGTGATTTTACTAAAAGTGCAGCTGATTTAGTAATCTGGAATGACAGGTTTCCTTGGCCTATGCAGTGGGGCAACGAATTATAAAACTTTTCATCTGGTGCGTACCCAGAAACAAAAATTTCCAACGTAGAAATGTGGTTCACGTTTTTTGAATCTTCGTAATTTGACAATTGGCCTTTGAATGCTTTAATGGGGCATTGATGCCCAGTCTTAATTCTGTGTGAGATCTTAATATATATGAAGCAAAATGTCCCAATTTCTCTTGTTTTTGGCGATTGTTCTGAAGAAGGTTAAAAGTCGCCCCTTTATAAGTTGCAACGGCTTGTTTCCTTGTTTATGGAATCCATGAAGGGTAAGTGATTTTTCTGCAACTTATGATTTCTATATAAACAATTCCCTTTTTTCTGCAAACAGCTTGGTCTCGAACTTTTTATTTAGAACACAGGAAAGTGTGGCACAAACTGCTGGTCTTCCAATATTGATTTTATTTTATTTTACGTATTTGAATTATCTGATTTTACTTTTCTATCAATCCGAGGACTAGAAAAGAAATGGAAATTGTCCATTTGGTAGAAAAACTTGAAGTTAACGAAGATTTTGTGTACTTAATAGTCGTTTGTTTGATTGTGTTCTTGAATGGTATGTCACACGCAGACAGGGGATGGAAAGTTAGGGAGGCAGGGACAGGGGGTCCCCCGATGCTGGGCTGTGCTTTGTTAGAGTGGAAATTTGTGCCTTTGCCAAATCTTTGTTTTGCATAATTCTAGTAAGCGTCATCATGAAAAGCTCTTAAAGCAAAATAAAATAAAATAAAAGATGCCCATAGAGAGTAAAGCACCTTGTGTTCAAGTGTTTTTGGTAATCAAACAGCAAAAGGAGACTTTTTTGCGGTGAGAAAAAAAATATTGCTGGTCAAAAGGACTTGCATTAAAATTGGGTCTACTTTAAGCTCTGGAATGGCAGTTCAGCTGTCAATTTTTTGTCCCAAATTGTGCATCCACGAAACAGGGTGCTCAAGAAATGAGAATTCACAAATCTGAGAGCTCAGGCAATGCTGTTTTGACTCATCAGATGATTCAATCTTGTCCAATACAACATTGCCCGTGGCTGCTGTGAGGGATTCCAGACAGATTCTCAGATTTTTGTAGTAGATGGAGTTTTTGCCATTCTTATAGATAGAAGTTGTCGTTTGCTTGTGTTCCTGTTACAATTCTTCGATTTTTCGTAATGCTTTTGTAGTAGGGTGAGCTCCTGCCTCGTAGCTTTGATGATAAAAACCTCATTTATAACAAAAGGAAAAAAATCTCTGCCACTGAGAAAACTCGGGTAAAACCTATGCCTTGTACCGGAACTGTTTGGTGTCTAATTTCGATTCTTTTTATGTAAATCCAACCGAAATCGAGTTTAACTTTAAGCTATAGAATGCTTGGAGAGAAAAAAAATGTTCGGATGTAATCGAAGAAATAATTAATTAAAGTTAAAAAAAAAAGACATGGTTTTTAATCTTTTATAAATTTTTTGTCCTAGTAAATAGTAACGCATATAAGAAATTTATTGGTCAATGGTAACTCTAGTTCTCTGTTAATGTCTTTTTGTCATATTTTTGTAAGAATTAAGATAAAGTACTTGCGTCTTGCAATAATATGTTCTTAAAACAGTAATTTCACTACAAGCGAGCATTAACTTATTCGAATTTGTTCTTAGGAAACGATTTTAAATCTATTTAATCGACTAACGAGTGAATATCTCAGCAAGCATACGCAAGCCAGTCAAACTTCAACTCGTGGTTACCTTTTACAGATTTCCAAAGAACACTTCATTGTATGCGAAATGTTCTGTTCTTGAAAACTGGTGTAGTGAGTGGGTTCGTTTTTTGATTTCCACTTTATCATCTCGATTTTGAATCTATGACAAAGGTTGTGAGAGGGAGCCTACTTATGAAAGCGTTAGTGCTGGTGTTCTGTTTTGAATCTCATCGAGGAAGTACTTAGTCCTTGTGTAAAGTTGATCCAATAATATATAGACAATTTATAAATAAATTAAAAAGCAAATTGTTCTGTTATGAGGCTTCTGACATGGATGATGTTGCTAGCCCTGGGCATAAATATCATCAGTTTTCATATTTTCCCACTGTTCGGATTCTGGTGTAAGGGAGAAGGCCTTGGGACTTGTGGCCGCGGGAGCATAATGGTTTGAGAAGTAGATTGCTATGTTTTTTCCCAGTTTGTTCGAGGGAGAACAGGAGAAGTGGTATTAGGAAGCGTGCAGTATTACAAATTACAATCTAATACTTACTCTCTCTTCTCTCTTTTTTTTTATCAGATTTTACCACTGTATGTCGAGCAGAAACACAGTATTGTTAGACGAGGAGGACATTACTGTTATCTTTGATGCACTAGATATGGTATTGGACCCCAACAGCATGTGCAGTCAATGGCTCAGCTTCAGTGCTCTGTAAGCAGAGGACTTCAAAGCTGTTTCTCGTAGCAATTCCATGTATCTTTAGTGTCATTTTCCCATTCCTTTTCCCATCTCTACCAAGCCAGTTGATCCTTGATGGTTCATTAAAAAATTGAATAGCAAGTGGTCAACTTTTACAAACATGGCAATAACCATGTTACACAGTATGCATCACTTAATAAAACCTACTTCCCCCCTACTTTTTCCTCTCATGCCCACTCCTCCACCCTTCTTTATGGCTCTGTTCAAAGCTTTAACAGGCCAACCTGTATTTCTTTACATTTAAGCTTGGAATCGAACTGTTTAGGGAAAACATTGATGACAAGCTTCTCTCACCTCCTATCTACCCCTTTTTCCTCGAGTGGGAAACCAAAAGAGATATCCTTTAAACACCCCTGTCAAGATCATCATGCATCAACGAGTCCTATTTCTTTACCGCGTTTTTCATTCCATTATAAGTTCTCCAATACGAGATATTATTAATTAGTTCCTTAAGAAATGATTAATAATGGGATTTTTTTAAAAGTACATTTCTTTAATTTACAAACGAGCGTACCTTATTCCATTGGATAATCAATTTGCATATGAGATGTGCTGATGAGAGGCGAGGCAGGCGGGAGAAAGTTTTTGGTATGCTTCTGTTATTCGATAGATACGGACAAAAGTTCTTGCTTTGACCTCAATTTTGTACGCAAATCCCTGCGATTTGAGCCCAGTTATTATCAATCATTGACAAGTGTCCTCGATTTTCTCCGCCAAGCTAGGTGTTCGTATATCATTCAATCCTCAATCCGTAATATATACACTCAAAATCCTTGTACTTGTACAAAGGATTTTTGTTTTGTTCAGATGCCAAGACATTCCAAAAATGTTAAAAGTTGTACAGTTCAATCCCTATATAGGTAGAGAGGATCACAATTTGCGTGCAACAAGCAAAGTGAATATTTGGGTACTCAAAGCAAACAAAGCCAAAGTTTCTTCTTTAACACTCTGTGAAAGCATGATTAGAAGGTAGGGAAGCTGTAGAAAGTGGGACTCCATGTCAATATATGACCCACAAAAAGATACTTACTCATAGTCTATTGTTAACTCATCCTCAGCTCTCACGTATATAAGGGCCCATGAACGAACAATGCATGGCCAAATATCAAACAGTCTCCCTCTCTTTCGTTGCTACACAGTTGAGGGGAATGCTGTCTGGTTCGAGACCATTCACCTGAAGCGCACGCATTCATCTTTTGAGTGATCTCGGACCAGGCTTCATTCCCCCCAACTCAAAATCACAGGCTAATTAACCTCTTGGCTAGCTGGAAACCCTTAATTATGGAACTTCAATCAATGGCCTGATATCTTTAGCCCACTACACCTCTTCACCTCTCAAAATCTGGCAATCTTGCATTATGTTCAGTATTTCAATTTGTGTCTCTTTTTTATATTCTGTTCGCAGCTCACAAGAAAGCACCAGTGAAGATCAATGAAACACGTACATACATGTACAATTGAGGCTAATTAAAGAATCGGATGTGATCATCTAGCTAGCTAGAATCAGGATATTTAAACAGGTATGCCATGTTAAAGATTTCTATTATACAGTAACTTTTCTGGTGATAATTTTACACACACACACACACACAGCTTCCTTAGTGATTTTCTCAATATTGATTGTAAAAATCCCTTTGAAATTGCAGTCAAGAGGACCTGCTCTGACGTAACAATCTATATCCTAGATGGATTAATTAAGGAAGTTCTGCTTTTACTGCAATGGCGTGTCTGTTTGTGTGCTGAACCATTCAACTTGCCAAAATTAGGGAGGGTGCTGTAAATAAGCACCTAGCTAGTTGTGGTTCTCTTTTCTTTCAAGAAGCCAAGTTAATTGATTAAGACAATTACGTCATCAAAGATAAGGCATGCATCTCTCAAGAAGAAATATGCTACAGTTCTACTTACTCTTTGAAAGACTTTGAGGCGTGGAAAAAAAAAACCATTGAAAAAGAATTTTTCTTGGAGTTTGGTTCCAAATGCCACCTCTAGCTAGTCTGCACGACCTTTCTTTGTTCTTTACCAAATTCGTTGAAAAACAGAATCGGTGTCTAGTGTGAAAATCTGACTCAAAAGATGAAAAAAAAATACAACAAACAGAGAGATTTTGGCAGACTGGCTTTGCTTGTAGAGAGTTGCAAAGAATATTGAAGCTTGTAGTTGCTTTCACTTTATGTGTTGCATGAGAGGGAGTGTCTGCTGCCAAATTGAGCTTTGAACTTGCTCCTTTTTGCCTTACGACTGCCATCATAACCCAGCTCCTCAGTCATTAGCCAATTCCTTCCTTTTTAATGCCATGTGGGTCAGTCATCTGCAATCCCACCATGTGGGTCTGTTTCTACGCAGATCTTGTTCCTTGCCCATGATCTGATAAACACCATTTACTTCCTGGATCATGTCCGGCCATGTGGGTTTGATCAGCATAAAAAAATAGCTAGCCACCATGTGATTGTGTTGATGGCTTTGGCAAGTTGTACAGTCACAAAAGATAGGGATTATATACGCATAATCAGTCCTTTTTGTCTGATATGATCATAATCATCGAACTCATAATCCTATCATAACATAGTAAAATATAGATATAAATATTGATCTAATATTGGCATGCATTTGGCTGACATGTATGCTACATCTAGCTATTAGAAAGATTATAAGCATTGCCACCTAATAAAACTATTTATTATAAATTATGAGCAAGAAGGTGTGAATACTAATTATAAAGAATTTGAATACGTATTTTAAACATCTTTTATAAATATTAATCATTTTAATGAATTATTAATAAAAAAACAATTACTCCTACCATCTACTGTTATCATTCGTATTTAAAAAAAAAACTAAAATCATAAATGGTGTGCAAAGAATATTCACATGTCTATTAAATATGTTTTTTTATATAAAAATTAATCAAATATTATCTTATTAATGAATTGTTTATTATAATTAACTTAAATTGTTATTGGCCAGAATCATAGACAGCAACCTTTCTCGCCTTCATTTCTTTTCTCTTTTAATTAAATAAATTTGGATCTAGCTCCTTATAGATACCAATCTAATTTTGTTTTTTTTTTATTAGTGTTTTAATTGTATTTACCAATTTGTTGGGTTTTATATATTTTGAATAACGATTTGATAATTACATCTTATGAATTGAAAAAGACCGACACTCTATGACAATCTTGAGACTTTATTTGATTTTGCGTTTCAAGAGTGTTTTAAAAAAAATTAACATTTTTTTTCTTTGCTTCAAGTTAATATGTTTTTGATATTTTTAGATCATTTTGATGTGCTGATATCAAAAATTATTTTTAAAAAATAAAAAATATCATTACGTAGTTTCTGCTATATTTAATGATAAAAAAAATCATGTATAAAATTTTCTATATACGGTTATTATACATAGGAACCAATAGAAACCAATTATACCTAGACGAAATCTGGCTTTACTTTTCATGGAATTTTGAAGCTCATAATCTGTCCGTACACTAAAGTCGTCGAATCATTTTGTTTGTATGAGAATCATAGGAAAGGATATAATTTTTGTATGCAATAGAGAGGAGAGGGCACATGAAACTAACTTTGTAATCCATAGATAGAAGAGTCAAAAGAGAAGAGAGACATCTTGAGTGTGTATGGCAATTCGCAAGAGAAAAAAAGTATTCCCTATGCTCGATAAAGCCCATATTCAATACTTTTTACTACTTTTTTTTTCTTTTTTTTTTTGTGATTTGACGGCATGAGAATTTGTAAAAAAGCATTTAACAGCAAATTTGAAAAAACACTAGCAAAAAAAGGCAAATTTCAAAAGAGAGAAAGACTTAAAGTGAGATTTTGTTGCTCATTGTATCCACCAAATTCTTCCTCACACAAAGTTGTTGTCTTCAAAATATTCTTCTTTTCCTTTTCATATTTTAAATAATTTTCTTACCCTTTTATAATAAAAATAGATATTAAAAAATTAAACATCGAGATCTCAATCTCTTTTACTTATAAATCATCAGGGAGTTGTAAATTTAATAATTCAATCCAAATTTTTTTATGAAAGTACATTTAAGAATCTATTTAGTAATGCAACTAGTAGTGTGTTTATCAAAAAATTATTTTTTTATTTAAAATTATTTTTTTATATTTTTTAATTACCTTGGTATGCTGATATTAATAATAAATTTTAAAATATATTATTTTAATATATTTATAGATAAATAACATTTTGAAAAGCAACAATTACCCCAACATGAAACAAACTTTAAATATAGCTTCATTCATATATATTTTTTAAGTGTTTCTAACAAAATTTTCTATCATCAAAATCACCAAAAAGATGAAAACAAATTGAAATAAATATTAATAAGTATACATTTGCTTTATCAACAAGTACATGGAGTAAGAATTGGAGCAAGAATAATATTCATGAGTTATTAAATGACTGGTTAAGACATAAAATGGACAAAATGTTTTTCTGATATATATTCTTAACTTTTGAAGCCGATGCTGTAATATTCTGTATGAAATTGTATTACATGCTTAGAACATCTTATCCAACATCCTGCTTAGAATATTTTGAACACAAATTCAATATCTTTAGTTTTTTTTTTATTATTAATGTGGGTGTCCGGACCAGCTTGCGCGCACCTCGACTAATCCCACGAGCCATAAAGTTAATACCACAAATTCAATATCTTTAGTTTTGAGTCACTGGGATAAAGACCCATGTTAACATTTTTGTCATTTAATTGATTTATGGAACGAATCTTCTATTAACCTGTTTTTAATGTGTTATTATTAAAAATAAATTTTAAAAAATAAAAAATTTTATTTCAATATAATTTAAAATAAAAAATATTTTAAAAAACAATCTCTACCATAATATCAAACAATTTATTTACCCTTTCATGCTCATTTACCTTTTAAAATTGATTGATTAGGTTCACCAATTTACTTTTATTTAATTGAAATGAGTTTTTGACATGAAAGGACAGTCTTTTGTTCATGGAGTTTCAGGAAAAAATCCCAAGAAATCCTTTCAAGGCTTATCTGTGAGAAAATAGAATATAGGAAAAGAAAAATAGGCTCTATAGTGAACATTATTATTATTATTATTATTTAAATGCTAGCCCTTGCCTACTCGGGGTGGTTTTATCCACACCGAATTAATTGTTTCGAATTTTTTTAAACCATCAGTAAACAATAAACTCAAAAACCCGGTCTTTCATTGGCTGTTAACTTCTTAATTAATGTAACATAAAATATCAATTCTTATTTATGTGACATGTAAATAGATTCCTATCGTGACCGAACGTGTTTGAAAAAAAAAATGAATAATTCAAAATCCACTCCATCAAGTTTTAATAAACTATATAAATTTTCTTCTTTTTTTTACAAGCAAAAGATTACAAGATATCATAAGAGTTTGGGATCAAGATGTTTGTTTTTCCTGTTATTTCAGGTTCGAGCCATGTAGTTGCTAATATGATGACTATTAGAGGTTTAAATGATCGTTAACTTCATGACCCGTGAAAATAAATTTAATAAACTATATAAATTATTATTTTTTTGTTTTATATTGTTTTGATGTGTTATTATTAAAAATAAATTTTAAAAAATAAAAAAAATATTATTTCAATGTATTTTTAAATAAAAAATATTTTAAAAAACAATTACTACCACAATATCAAACAATTTCTTTATCATGTCATGCTCATTTACCTTTTAAAGTTGATTGATTAGGTTCACCAATTTACTTTTATTTAATTGAAATTAGTTTTTGACATTAAAGGACATAGTCTTTTGTTCATGGAGTTTCAGGAAAAAAAACAGAGAATACAAATTCAACCATGCGATTGCTTCTTCTGTGCAAAAACACCTCAGTGGTAATATCAGGAATGCAACTGGGCATTTTTGGAACAAAAATATACTAAATTAAAGATAATCAATATATGCTGGGAGACTATATAATTATTTATCATACTATATGGACTAATTAAGTGGTCGTGATAAATTAGAGGGACTGAACTTAACTAGTGTAAAATGAGAGAAAAAGTGAACTGGGCTGCGCAAGATGTGGCATGGCATGTACACGAGAAAGAAGAAGGCCCAATCAATTAAATCCTTAGGTGGCACGATGTGGGTGGAAAGGAACAGCTAACCTAGCGTACATCACATAGCACCGACTATGACCAGGGGAATATCTCCTACCGCGAAGCATCTCATTTACCGATTATCTTTTTTTATTTATTTATTTATCAAACGAAAAATCGCTTTCAACTCTTAAGTTTTAGCCTTATCCTCGTAATTAAAACTCAATTTTCACGTGTTGACTTTACCTACGCAACCCTTACCCAAACGCAACGGAAGAGCGTGAAAACTCTTCCTAAGGTAGCATTTGTATTTGTTGCCACGCTACACTTTTTACAAAATTAAAATAAAAAATTCTTGCTTTGATTTTTTTTAGAGTCGTTTGTATGTGCAATTATTAAAAATAAATTTTAAAAATAATATTTATATATATATATTATTTTGATATATTTCAAAGTAAAAATATTTAAAAAAATAATCACTACCACGATATTAAACACTATCTTAACATTAAAAAAACTTGAAAAATGTTTTCTTCTTAATACAGGTTAGATAATAGATTGATTTTAATAAATATTAAATCAAAATTCAATCAAATTTAATGTCCATCTACTAAAAAAATATAAAATTTTTACTTGATCTTACAAACAAGAATAGAATAAAATAACCTTAAGCTAACATTTATTGTTAAAGCCAAATCCCATTTATATTAGACTATAAATATATTATGGAATGATGAATTTATAAAAAATATATATATATTTTTATGATATCTTTTAATATTCAAAAAATGAATGATAAATATTTTTTTATTACTATGTAAAAAATACAAGAATTACTTGTCTAGTTAAGATCATAATAAAAAAACGACCCAAATTAGTTTCTTTAACAATGAAAATAATTTAAGACCTTAAAGTTGCAATAAATAGTACATATTTTGACTCAAGTTTAACTCAAATTAAAACATGATTAATTTTAAACCAAATTTAATAATAAATTTTTAAATCAATCAAATTTAATTTAAAACAAAATATTAATGGTTTCATTCAATATATCTTATCATTAGGGGCAGATACAGGGGATGGCTGGTAAAAGCTCTGCAAATTTTTTGCCCCCTGCCTCTCCTTGAATAATTTTAAATTTTAACTATAAAATAAGTAAATTTTAAATTTTGATCTCCCAAAAATTTATTTCTAATTTTACCTCTCCAAACCTCATATCATGGTTTTGCCCTGCTTGTCATGTATAACAAACTTACAAAATAACAAATATCACTCTTAATATTTTTTTGAATAAAAAAACTGAAAAAGCAAAATACTAAAGAGACAAAAAATTAGAAGTAAAGTTCGAATCAAAATTTCACACAATACTTGAGCTGGTAATTGTTTTTACCACAAGAAAACAAACATGTAATCCAAAATTTTAATTTAGGGTATATTCGGGTATTGTATTCTTTTAAATTTTAATTTTTTTATTTAAAATAAAAAATTTATATTTTTAAATTGATGTACTGATATTAAAAATAATTTTTTAAAAATAAAAAAATAATTTTAATATATTTTTAAATAAAATTTTTTTAAACCAGGTAGCATAATTATAAATACAATCCCGCGGCTTAAAAGGGTATCAAAGAGGAACGTGTTTTAGACGCTCCTTCACCTGTACGTATCGGATCCCAAAATAACCTCCCACCCGCCCCAAGACCAAACTCCCATCAACGGTTAAACCACTGCCACGTAATATGACCTCAACAACGAAATCAACTCCCAACTCCATCTCTTTCTCTCTCCACAGAACTACCCTCTCCCCCTCTAAAATCCCTGTCTCTGGATCTGTCAGAGACTAACTAAAAAGAAAATATCCAAAATCAACAAACAAACAGTTAATTCGTCCATGTAGATCGTCAACCCTCTCAGCCCAGCTCAGCAAAAAAAAAAACTAATTTTCTCGCAATGGGCGAGCCTTTCTTCGATCTAATGGAGTTTCTAAAGACACCTTCCATAACTGAAACACTCGTCGACATTTTGCTATGTGCAGTACCGATATGGCTATCCGTTATGATCGGCCTCGTTATTGGCTGGTCTTGGCGGCCTAGGTGGACTGGCTTGGTCTTTCTTGGCTTGAGGAGCAAGTTTAGGTTCCTTTGGACTGCGCCTCCTGGATTCGGAGCTCGGCGTCTCTGGCTCGCTTTTACGGCTATCTCGGCCTTTTCTGTTTGCCGCACCATTTGGTCCAATTTCCAGGGTAAAAATAGAAAATCAGCACCCGCCGCTGCGGCTTCATCTTCGGCAACCTCACCGAGGAATCCAGGGGGGAGAAGTGGCGGTTCTATTAGGTTAGCTGCATTTCCTTTTCCTTTTTCTAGTTTGCTTTATTTATTTTTCATGGTTTTAAATTGCTATAATTAATATTTTGGATGCAGCCTTTTTCTGATTAATTTAAATTTCTAATTGCAATGAAATTAATTATATATTGCACTTCGCACACCAGAAAACTGCTGTGTAGGCTGCTCTAAATTCCTGACCAGTCGAGGGAAATTAGCAATAATGCATGCTAGTTGGCTGATTTTGCATACAATGATGAAGTGCGCTAGTTTGAGATCGTTGAGGCCTACTTATCACAATTGTGTAGTTGCATAGAAGCTTTAAGGAATACGAGTGCTTAAGCTACTGCTTTAAAGTGCTATGGGAAATGTAACGTGATGGAATGGTACAAAGTTAGCTATATGGGTGCGATAAATGAGTGTTAAACATGTATTGTCTATGCATTTTTTTAATAGGTAATATCATAAATGATGAATGTTCTGAGTTCAGTTTTTAGTCGAGAAACTGTGCATCGTCTGGTATCTAGGGGTGTGAGACTTTGTGCATTTCTTAGTTCTAGTTACACCTATTTGCTAGATATATTCATGTCCTGTTTGGAAACCAGTTGTAGGGGTGAATACCAAGTCCTGGTGTTATTAACTGATGTCAAGTCACTATTTCAAAGAGTTTAGAGCATCTGAAATTTCTTTGTTTTGATTATTGAAATTTTTAAGTAGTAACTGACTCCTTCTAGTGTTATAAGCACGGATCAAATTAAACAGCATTTGCAGTGACAATATTGTTTGGTTTCTTAAATGTTATTATTGGGCAGTGTCCTTTATTCCTTGCATGGTCAAAAAATAACCATGGGTTCTAGTGAAACGTCAAGAAGGGCCTCTTGATATATGTTAGTTGTGCCTTTATCTTAAAAAAAAAAAAGGTCTCTTATGATCTATGATAATTGTAGCTTTTATTTCGAGTGATCTCAGACTCCTTCCTTGAAAAAGTAACTTCCAAAGTGTTGACTCTCTCTCACGTGTGCACACACAAAAGATGTGGACAGTTTCATTGGATTATTGTAGGGTGTTAATTAATGTTGGGCTTGTATTTGTTTGAGTTGTTTCATATAAGATACCTGGCTATCATTAATGTGTTGTTCTGGAAATGGTGTACTATTGGTTCATAAAGATGACTTGGTTTGTGGTATGCTACTTTCATGCAGCTCCTCTGGTGAGTTAGAGGACAGGGAGGACATTGTCACTGAGAATGACTTAGAACACCTATTGCATCTGCTGGAGGGGAAGGATAGACAGATGGAATGGCAATGTATGATGGAAAGGTCAACCTCAAACATGAGATACCAAGCTTGGCGCCATGAGCCTCAGGTAGATTCAAACTGTGTTTCACTGCTGAAACTGCCTGTGAGAAATAGTTGTGGTTTTTTTTAGCAACCATCCTGTAACCACATGGTTCGAGCATCATAATTATATGCTGGGATTGCTCAATCATGGGAGTTTATGAATATTGCAGAAAATTTCCCAACTTAGTTCCCTTTGCATTTTCTGGATTTGGTCTTGAGGAGTCAATATTTTATTCCACTTGACATGTATATCCATGGTTGGTTGTTTAGTTAATGGCTAAAATGCCTGGTGCTGTGTGCCTAGATGCCTTAGCATGCATATTCTAATATGTTTGTGTACCCCATCATTCAATGTTCAATAATGTTTCCTTTATTGTCCTTCTTCTCTTCAAATCATGTACTGAATGGCAAAGCTAGATAATGATTTTGAGAGTAACACATATTAGCTCCTGGTGGTATTTTTTCTATCAGGAAGGTCCCACTGTTTACCGAAGTAGATCTGTCTTTGAGGATGCGACTCCAGAGTTGGTTAGAGATTTCTTCTGGGATGATGAGTTTCGTCCAAAATGGGATACAATGCTTGCTTACTTCAAAATACTTGAAGAATATCCTCATACAGGAACAATGATTGTGCACTGGATAAAAAAGGTTTGATGTATAAATTATGCACAAAGTTGTGTTTGTTGATATCCTGTTTCCACTTTCTTGTTTGAACATGTATCATTGATTGAGAAGAGGTTTCCTTGTCCAATTTGCAGTTCCCATTTTTCTGTAGTGATCGAGAATATATCATTGGTCGAAGAATATGGGATGCTGGGAAGACATATTATTGCGTGACCAAGGTACTGATGGAGACATCTCGTAATTGTTGCTTGCTGTTGCCTTTTGTCCTTGTTTGTTTCTTCTTCATTCTTCTGAAGAACAGGCCCCTATCTGTTTTGCCTTTTTTATTAAGGAGGAAGAGTTTGATTGGAGTTCTGTGGTTAATTTAAGGATGAAATAAAGGCGAATGGTAGCGTAGGGTTCTTGCTTCTGATATATAAAAACTTGATATGTTCTTTGTTGCGTCTATCAATTCAATCATTCCTGTACATGGTAGTGTATTGGCAACTAGATTGATATAACATTTGAATCTCCCTTTTTGACCTGGATCTGAAGTTTTACTTCTTTTTAAGTTAGTATAAATTCATCTTGCATTGGTTGTTGAATGCTATGGCAATCTTTGTTGACTTGCAAATCTACAAAATTGCAGGGGGTGCCTTATCCAGGCCTGCACAAGCGTGACAAGTTAAGGCGTGTTGACCTTTATTTCTCAGGTTGGGTTATTAGGGCAGGTGAGCACTGTTGTTGGTTACACAATCTTAATCTCACAATTTGGCGGACTTTATCACTGAGAAAGTAATGGTGCCTTTTGTTTTGTGTCTTTGATGCACGCATATAGTGGAATCTCGTAAAGGAGACGGACAGATGTCTGCATGTGAGGTTACCCTTTTACATTACGAGGACATGGGGATACCCAAAGATGTGGCCAAGTTGGGGGTTCGTCATGCGATGTGGGGAGCAGTGAAGAAACTGCATTCTGGTATGAGAGCATACCAGAATGCAAGGAAATCAGAAGCTTCATTGTCCAGAAGCGCGCTTATGGCAAGAATTACCACAAAAGTGTCTTTTGATGAAGGCATGGATTCTTCAGAAACAGCTAATGAGGAGGAGGATAGAAGTCCAGCTGTAGATATCCAAAGACACAAGGATCACGGTATTGATTGGAAATGGATAGCTGTAGGCGGAACAGTAGCACTGGTTTGCGGTCTTCACACTGGTGCGATTGGCAAGGCTTTGTTACTCGGAGCAGGGCAAAGACTTGCACGGAAGTGAGAGTCTCCAGGTCAAGGAGACATCGTGCCCCTATCCGTATCCGTTTCAAGAAGTTTTTATCCACTTGTTGAGCTATGGACCAATATTTATCAAAGATGGATGATTTATATTTTTCTCACGGTGGCTCTCGTTGGGTAAGAATCTCGTCCTCCCTCCCCTCCAAAGCTTTCATATTCACTGAAGGTGTCTGTTAATTATGCAATTTTGTTTGTGAAAAGAGCGAGTTTGTGCCTAGCGGGTGGTTTTGGAATCTCACAAAATTTATCAAGCTCAACAGGGAAGACCCACATAAGCTAGCTGTAGCTTTGATGGAGGGATGGATGGATGAATCATCGGCCCAAATGCAAGCTTAGGTCACTCTCTCATTATTATCTGTGTGTCCATCTACTATAAAACGGATTCTTTGCCCAGTTAAGAACTTATATGATATTTGTGATTAAAATAATATTTTTTTTATTTTTTAAGATTTATTTTTTATACTAGAACATTAAAATAATCTAAAAGTATCAAAAATAAACATGGTAATAATCTAAGACTATGAAAGCCGCTGCAAATATATTCGAATGTTTCGTTATTTAAAAAGTTATAATTAAAGCTTAGGTATTATTAAAACATGAACACGTAAAAAAAATAAATCCTGAAATGATATCTGATCGCATTAAAAGAGTTGCTTTTATTAAGACTATTGGAACCAAGACTGAATACAGATATAATTCCGACAACTGTTTATCACACGATGCAAGGTGTGTGTGTAATTTTTTCTATGTTAAAACTTTGGCTCGAGTTAGTAAAATCACATATTTTGTTTGATCTTCAAATAAATTTCTAGGTTTTTTCTAACAAAAGTTTGAATATTCTTACAATCAAATCATCTGAGATTTTTTTTCAAAAAGATTTTCTGAAGCAGATTGAAAGAACACTGAAGTCGAAATATAACAGACAATAATAAGAATTCCGTAGCTAAAATTAAGAAGTGTAATCTGCATGCACTGTTAAGATTACATTAGGAGGATAATGCAGAGTCTCACTGCCTAAAATTGGATATCTCCCATAATTTGGAATCCTTCCATTTATAATCTTAGCAAATCTCCAGTAAAGACTTCCTTCTAATAAACTTCCATGGCTTGACTGCTGGGATTGCCCCCCCTCAACATGCTATCAGCTTCCACTGCACTGCCTCTATTGGTTTGGATTATAACAGCTTCCAGTCATATAATCAATCTGATAAAAAAAAAAGAAAAAAAGATCATCACTCCTTTCATTACCGTTTAATTATAGATTTTAAGAGACAGGCAATAGCCCCCCCAGTATGGACACTCCTCCACATAGCGATTGACACCGCTTCAGCTGTTCATCGTCTGCCGAGGTTTTGTTATCTTACCTTGTCCACAAATTTGTGGTGCCATTTCCACCGGAGAGAGAGAGAGAGAGTAAATATCACGGGACATGGGTGAATCGGCAAGACAATCGGTCATAATCAATGAAAACGCTCGACAAAACTAATATTGTGATCAAATCCTTTATGAAGAAAGATACATTAATTTGTTGTGTAGTGTTATTCTTTCCGCAGAAGAAGAAGAAGAAGAAGAAGAGCAAATGAGTGGTTCCTGCATCTTGTATTGTCTCCATGGATAAGCAAGGCTTGAAAGGGACTCATCCCTTTTCCATGGACATGGTGAAGCTGGCCTCCACTATTGATACAAGATGGTCCAGATCCTTCAATGGTGACAGAAACTTGAATACATGCAAACCCTATCCAAAGACGACTTTATGATGAACTGGATTTAGCTGGTGTGAAATCATGGGCCCGTCTTCAACACCATTCAATTTGTCAAGATGTTGGCCATCTGATCTAATTTTGAAACAAGTGATGATCTTTCCTTCCCTTCCATTACCATTCAAAGCTTTCAAGCCAACAAATTAATTCAAAGCATAAATGCTCTCTCCTTTTTTTATTCATAAAAAAAGGAGCTCCTCGCATTGGTGGATGTGGGAATTAAAGGGATCAGCTACGTACCGAGGAACTATTTTTTGTGGCATTGTTACGGATATAGGAAAGGGATGTCGGTGGCCCTTCCACCATGGAATTTTGGTGGATGTTTCTCAGTGTCCAGTCGTAAATGTCTGAGAGCGTAGTTTGGTTAAATTTCAAAATAATTTTTGGTTAGAAAATATATTAAAATAATATATTTTAAAAAAAATTATTTTTGATACTAATAATATAAAAATAAAAATAAAAATATTAATTTAAAATAAAAAAACTTTAAATTTTAATGAAAAATATGTTAAACACGCAGCTTTATTACAGTACCCGATAAAAGTTCAAACTACATTACCTAGGAATATTTTCTTTTAGGCGGAATTTCCCATGGATAATTGCTCGATCAGCAGATTTTTGGAAAACGTAGTTGTTTTTTCTTGATTTATGTTTACATATTTCCTTGATCTTCACCTCAAGTAATGTTAACTCTATTCATTTATTTTTTTTAATATGAAAAGTCTAAAGTTTAAAGAGATATTTGATAATGATAGCTTTTAAAAGAGTTTTTCGTGTTAAAAAATATATTAAAATAATATTTTTTTAAAAAATATTTTTGATATTAGCATATCAAAACAATTAAAAAATAAATAAAAAATTTAAAATAAAAATAATTTTAAAAAAATTAAAAGTTCAAGGAGGTATTGGAGAATACGATAATAATTATTTTTTAGAATGATTTTTACTTGGAAAAATATCAAAATAATATTTTTTAATATTAGCACATTAAAATAATTTAAAAATATAAAAAAATTAATTTTAAGTAAAAGATTTTTCATAAAAAATAATTCTAAACAAAATATTATGAAAAAAATATTTCTCATCAAGATTTTAATACCATATTAAAAAATCAATTCATTAAAGTAACTTAATAAAATTCTAAAATATAATTTATATTACTTTTACACTGCATTTGCTCTAACATATTAAGCATTAATAGAGTGTTTATTATGATATAAAATGATGAATCGGATATGATAGTTTTTTCTTAAGTTATTTAGTGTATTTTAAAACCGTATATAAATCAATTTTTTTATCTTATCCACCATTTTTTATATTATCCAATGCTACTCTAAAAGAGAAACTTTCGTCTTCACTGTAAATGATAAGGTAAGCTTATCCAGTTCTCCATGTAAAAATTATTATTTATGAAATGACAGTTCTACACTTCATATAAAATATATATTTTGTTTTAAATCTACTAAAGAGACCGTGAAAACTCGATTTTTTTTAGGATTGAAGGTGGTTGTTATTTTTATTGGATCTTGGCTTGATTTTAGGCCACGATTTGTGTATGAAAATGGAGTGCGGTTGGAGTTTTGGGACTGTGGTGGAAGCGAAAAGGAAAGAATATATTAGAGGAGAGAGGAGCAGCATGGTGGAGAGAGACCGTCGAGGATTTGTGTGTAAAAGAGCTGAGAGGTGGAGAGACTATCGGTTTAAAGTGGTGGCTGGTCGTTCAGGTTTTTTTTTGGATTGCTGTAAAGGCTACTATGGGGAAAAGATTTGGGTGGCATGAGAAGGGCAATAGATGTTGTGATTTGATGATAAAAGGACTGTAATTAATCGGCAGAGAATGTAAAGTGGTGGTGGTGGAGCTGCTATGTGGCTGTTGTGGGAACTGCCACCACGGTTGGAGCAGAGCAAGAGGATGAAGCCGGGAAGAGGAAGCTTAGGTCTGGAGGAGAGAGAAGTACCGACTAGGTTTGTGGTTGTTGTGGTGGGGGAATCATGGATTGTCGAATTCCAGCTAGGAAAGGGTCTCTGTTGGATTTATTTTGGAGAGTGACATATAGAGATATTATTATTATTATATATATTTTATTTTATCTAATATCTATCAAATATAAAATATGATATATAATATGTAGTTATTCTAGTTCGGTAAAATTAATATTATATAACATATTAATAATATAATTTGAGTTGTTTTTTAAAATATTTTTATTTAAAATAGTATTTTATATTTTTTAAAAATTATGTTTAAATTCAATCTATCAAAATGATTTAAAAACATTAAAAAATTAATTTAAAAAAGAAATACTTTTAAAATATAAAAATAAATATTAACTAAACAATATAAAACCATGAGTTATAACTGCAACCATCATCATCGTTCGAGTCTCGTGAAGCTTCGGGTTGATGGGATTCAAGGGAGATCTTGACCGAGAACAAAACTACGTACGAAGATATGTATAATTTTGAGTTTTATGCCCCTAAGTTACTGGAAGAAATATATCTTTATGTTACTTGATTTTGTATGTTTAATGAGAAAGGGAGTTTAATTGAAAAATAAATTGGGGATCAAATAATAGGTAATTAAATTCCTATATTATCAATAAATACATTGACACATAATCCATCCATGTTTCATAATTATAATACGCCTAAATTGAATTCATTTCACTGTTCTATATTTTTTATAATAATTGTTGATGATTCTAGAACAGCCAATGATATGATCATCTTGTTTCTTATTAGAAGATTAAAGTAACTACCATAGATAGGGCAAGTAGTCAACAACAGTCGATCGGCTGGATCCTCCTCCGAAAAGATTATTATCACCAACTCGAGATCGAACAATTTCCTTTTCTTCCTCGATCGAATGGTTGCTGGAATACATGCTGGTAATTTGTTTACTTTGCTCAATTCAAGCACTTGAGGTCGTATGTTTTAATTTAAAAGAAAATCTAAAACCTGATTAACTGTGAGATACGGGATGAATATGGTCAGCTCGGGACCTAAGAAATCATGGATTTTTTGGATTCCTGACGGGGCACAGGAACCCACTTTTTTTTGTTATTTATTCATTAAATAAAGATATAGAGAAACACAAAGTGAACTGAAATAATTGGTGACATCAATGTTAATTGGCTTTCCCTGTGGATGAGGCAAAAACCTCGAAACTTTACAAAGTAGATTATTTGTACTCTGACTCCGAAGTCGAAGAGTTTACATTTTTCCCAGGAACCCCGGAAAAAGAAGAGATTTTGACAGATGATGATGATGATGCGCGCTACCCTTTACTAATCTCGTAGCTATCTTTATTTATTTATCATACCATGACATAAACAGATAGGACCGTGATAAGTAGACGTAGCTTGACTTGATATTTATTGGCAAACCATGTCTCCTCGTGGCCTTCCCTGAACCTCATACTTTAGAATCTCAGCAAAAGCCAGTATGTGTGCTTATTGTAGCAGGACGCATGGCAGCCACCTTGTGTTTTTGTATGCCACTCTGTTATTGAGACCAAGTCCTCCTTCCTTCTCTCTACTTGTCTAAAAAGTAAAAGTCCAAGCGTACTTAATCGTCTTGCTTTGTTCAGAAGGTGTCTGCTAGTGCTTGTGCTTCATAGGATCAGCAATAGGAAGATTACTTCTTTCAGGGATTTAAGGGACTGTTAGGTATGTGGGTCTCTAAAATCTTCTTTTCTGTTCTTGTGTTTCTCTCATTTTTCATTAATGCTTTTAGCTGTAAGTAGATTTTGTTTGGATTTTGATGGTCTTTTCAAGGATATCTCTCCAAATCTTTCATACATTTACCAGAGACTTCTTGTTTTGAGATGATGGTCGTGTGATTTTAAATTCCTCTTTTGTTGATGTATTTATCTAATCTTGCAGATGAAATACAAATCATTTATCAGATCTTATATTATTCCTTTGCCTTTTATTTTGGAAGAAAGTTTTATTCCTTTGTTTTCTGAGATTCAATCATATGTTGTATGTTCTTTGTATGCCAGGCAATGCTGGATTCATCCTATTAGGGTTTTTTTCTTAGAAGGAAGTGAAGATGTTTTAGTCCTTACTAATTACAACTACTATATTACTCGATCTTCTTTACCCCCTATACTCTAGGCAATGATGGTTTAACTCTTGAAGGAAAGAACCATTGTTTTCATGTGGATAAGTAATTAATCATTACTTTTCGCAGTTCCATGTCCTTCAAGAGGACGGTAACATTTTTGGTTTAGCTGTGAAGACATGATTCTTCTGTCCTATGCTTGATTAATGTTACAATTGATGTCTTATAAATGAATGATTTAGCAGAATGGTCACCGTCAAACAAGCACATTACAATGTAATTTGGAATGCTTATGCATCATGATGCCTGGCAGCATACGGTTTCAGACTTTTTTTTCCTATGATTCCAAAAAAATGGCTATAAACATAGGACCTGTGAATCTTTTCGCTGGGAAAGATTACTGGAGGAAGAGTGAGTCTTATCTTCACTGGTAGAACCTTGAGGAGGGGTTGGTAGGGCCATGACCCCCATTTTCAAAAACTCTCCTTTTGCTCTGAACCCCTTGTGAAATTTCCCCATCTCCACTGCTTGTTACCCTCTGTTGATTAAGCTTGCCATTGCACGCAAAAAAAAAAAAAAGGTCTGAACTAGTTTCCACCAACTTTTCCAGAAAATTATATCTTATGCTTCATCATGTGATCATTGCCTCTTGACAGTCTACATTAATATATATTGACTTTATTGTTTTGTGGAGACAGAGTTTCATGTTTTGGATCATGGAGAGGTCTGACCTGGGCCTCGTTGGCATTTCAGGATTGCCCACTGAAGAGTTCATCCCGCAAAGATGGATACAAATGATAAAAACATAGAACCTGTAATTGATTTAGGATTTTCCCTGGGTTATTCCAATCAGTGCATTCAGAGAAGATTGAAGAATGATTCAGGTGCAGGTGCAAATGCAGCTTCAAGTGTAGACATGACATTTGTGGCCACCAATGCCCTGTCTGAACTAGTTTGGTCTCCAAAGAAAGGTTTGAGTCTTAAATGCGCCGATGGAACCTTCTCCAACCAAAAACCCTCTCTGTTACGGGGTGCAGGACCAAGTGATATGGTAAGTGGATCAAATGCTGACAAAGCTATCGGCAAAAAAGTTTTCATGACTCCTCCAGAAGAATCTGACGTGAGGAGTGAAGTTGCTGGAAGAGACAACCCCACAAAGTTCGTTACAAGTGATACAGGCCTATTTCCGTTGTTAAGTGAATCAATGCATAAAGTCAAAATAGGTAATTATGAATTCCTTGCAGGTATAGTGTATTATGTATTGGTGAATGTCAACCTATAGAAATTGCTATCCAGTACAGATGAAACCTGTCTTATTTTACTGAAAATCTCTCATTTGGCAGCAACTGATGATCACAAGGAGGAAATGAAAACAGCAGTTGGGCTACCTTTTCTGCAGAAAATGGAGGATGCAAGAAACAATAAAGCAGAAGATATTTATGATCCGATCAATCTTCAAGTAGATGAAATATCTAGGACCTGGGAAACCAAGTTTCCAAGTTTGTCAGGTGCTTGATTTGATCTTCTCAACTTAGTTTAGTTCCTACCTTTCTAAAATACACATCCACATAATAGTTTTAAAGAACTTCTGTAGCCGTTGCAACTGGAGTCCTAAAAGCACTGGATTATTAGAAATTACTTCGTTGTACTGTTCTGCATATTTTGTTTAAATAAATAACCTAAACTTGATGTGAGAGACAAAAAGATTCTACACGGTCCCTAATTGAATTGCAGCCGGAGAATCAAACATTTTATTCAAATTCTCTTCAGAGCTGTTCATCAATCTGCTTCCTTGTTATTTTATCAATATATTTGTTCTTTTTAGGTGCCTGAAGAAACTGGTTGTTCATGCTTCGATATTCTCATTCCTAACAGGACACTGATTTTTTCATTTTTCAATTTAAATAGATGAAACGAAACTGGATGTGGCACAGAATGGCCCAACTTCCAAGGAACCTAATGTCAGGATTGGAGGTGTTGGTGATGCAAGTCTCACATTACAGACAGAAATTGTTTCGGCCTCGCAAGTTTGCTCTGTGGAAGAATGTGAATCTTATGACACTAATATGCAGAAAGCACCATTAGGAAGAGAACATTTTGAATCACCTTCATGCATGGAAAAAGAGAGAGAGAATAATATGGGGACTGGTCCCTACATCTGTCCTCTGGAAAAACTGGAGTCAACTGCAGAGAATGATTTTAAAACTCCACATAGTGAAAATGTGTGTGCTGTGGCAACTGAGATTGTAGGATCACAAAATGCCAAGGAAGTCCGGAGTAGCTCTCAGCAGGATGATGAGATACTTCCTAAAGACAATGATTGTGCCATTAAACAGTCTCCCACATACAGCAGAACCCGGAGGTATCAAATGAAAGGCAAGGCTAAGGCTTTATCTGATGGAAATTTAAATGAAAGAATGCTGGACATGGATGATGACAGCCATGAAAGTGTTGAAAGTTGCAACAGTGTTGGGTTATTTTCTACTGGCAAAAGGCAACGGAACTTTGATCCACATTCGTATGTTGGGAGCAAAAGTATCAAAACAAAAATTCAAGAAAGTCCCGGTTCCTCGTCATTTGTTAAACATGATGGTTCATTCATGAATTGGATCTCAAACATGATGAAGGGGTTCTTAAAATCAAATGAAGATGAGGCACCTTCTCTTGCTCTTACCCTTGCAAATCACAAGCATGGACATGAGGATCGTGATAAGAATCTCATTTCATGTAACAGAAATCAAGATCAAGGGTGCAAAACTATGGGATTTCATTCGCTTTTTCAGTCATTGTATTGTCCCAAGACAAAGGCTCAAGAAACTGTCGCTTTGAATGCCAATACTCAAACGGAAGGATCTAAAGAACTTGGGCTGGACAACAAGATCTGTGACTCTAATGCTACTCCAATAACCTGTCCTATGGTGACTGACAATGTGTACAAACGGTTTCTTCAACCAAATGAGAAGTTAAATGAGTCGACATCTGGAAATGGTACAGCTCCACCAGCCTTGACCAAACTTTTATCCACCAATATTGCTTCTGGTCAGGAGATCAGCGGGAGTAACTCTGCAGAGAAAAAAAATTCATGCAACATGGCAACTGATAAGGAGAAAGATGAGACAAGCTCCAATTCCTCTCGGGGTAAACGTAAGAGGAACGATGCTGAACAGCCATCTGAAGGCAAGGCCACAAATACTTCCGGGTACAGAAGTGACCCACTCACAAGCTTGTGGATAACTCGGCTTTCTCCAAAAACTTCTGGTCCATTGTCGAACCGGGATCTTTGCCACAGAAGAACTGGCGAAGCTCTTGATGGCTTTACCGATTTCATAAGGCTGAAGGCTCAGTGGCAGAATCATCCTTCTTCTTACCAAGATAAAAAAATTGTGGGGGCTAGGGAGGAGGAGCACTTCACTGAGGACCCGGTATGCATGCAAAATTGTGCCAACAGTACTGAAGTTTCATTTAGCATAAATAAAGTAAATGGACACCATGATGAGAAGTCCATGTGTAAAATGAACTCTACCTTGCCTTTTTCAAGATTCAGAAATTCAGAGGCGATGGCTTCTGTCTTTGCAAGGAGATTGGATGCCCTCAAGCACATCATGCCATCATACGGGACAGATGATTCTTCTCATGGAAACCTGACATGTTTCTTTTGTGGCATAAAAGGTCACCATGTGCGAGATTGTCCAGAGATAATAGATAGTGAGCTTGCAGATATTCTAAGAAATGCTAATTCATTTAACGGAGCAAACGAATTACCCTGTGTGTGCATAAGATGTTTCCAGTCAAATCACTGGGCTGTTGCATGTCCTAGTGCCTCTTCAAGAACAAGACATCAAGCAGAATATGGCGCATCTCTGGTCCATGAATCCAGCCCTTGTAAAATTCTGCTCAATCCAAGAAATGAAGACGATGCAAAGCAGTCAGATGGCAAGGATAGTCAATTGCAAGCTGCTGATGCACCTACAGTTTGCAATGGGAAATTGCATGAAGCTTCTGCCTCTAGGAAAATGAATATGAATATGAAACCGTTTGAGAGAGACACTGCTTCAAGTTCTGGGGAAAAGAAGTTGAAAGAAAACCAGGTCATGCCTTTGAGCATCAATAGCCAGATATTGGACGTACCCAAGGGAATTTTTGATGCAGTAAAAAGGCTTCGTTTATCTCGAACAATTATTCTCAAGTAAGTGATCATTCCAACTAAACTGTCATCTTCACTGTTATTATTTTTTTAGATCTTTCCTATAAACTGCCATGCAATAACTAAAGACATTTTAGCACTCGGATATCTGCACCCCTCTAATTGTTTGAGACATCATATACAGACAGATAAATTGCAGGTTGTTTTCAACCATATGGTTGAGCTTTTGTTTAGTTTAATCTGAAGTGTGGCCTGTTTATACCTGTAATAGGCTGTGTTTGTTCATCACGGCATCTTGTTTACTGTTGGAGTTGGGAAGACATGCTTCCAGTTTCCAGCATCTGATTTATTTTCTTAACTAGATAAACCAAGTCCGATGTGGGAATTTGTTTGATTGCGTAGAAAATCTAATAAACTTCTGGTACGGACATTAAAGCCTCATTTTCCTAAATATGAACCGAGTATGACAGATTTGAACCAGAAAATTCGTGAGCTGGAATTTTGAAATGCATTGGCTTGAACATCTGGCTTAATATTGGTCTGTCCATGCTTATTCTATCAAATCATCTTCTGCTACTTTCTCCTCATATTACCTTGGCTCATGATTTTGGCCTTTGCCTCCCACCTCGAAGTCAGTTCTTTTCAATTTTTCTTTTGCATATCTTACAAGCTTGTTTCTGCAACATGGTTTTATGTTAGAGAGTCTGGCCTTGTGGCAAGAAGATGGCATTTGGATAACCTTCTGATGCAGATCAAATTGTAATCTGCCTGTAGTGTTCAGGACCACTGAAGGATGACCTTTTTTCTTCTTCTCCATAACTTCGAAATTTTTTGAACTTGAAGTGAAATCTGAGTGACCTTCTAGGAAAATTAATTCCAAGGAAACACGTGGTGAGGAGCTCAGGATAGTGAGTATGAGAATCCTATGATAGAAGTATAATGAGGTGACATATTTTACAACTTATGCAAGAAGGTCCAGGATCAGAACCAATAACTTAAATGTATTAGATATTGCATTGGTGAAGCATAAGAAGAAAAAAGAGAAATGATTGTTGCTGAAGAAGAGAGAGTGTCAGAAGAAAAGGAAGGATTGCAAGACATCGATTGAGAGTACCAGCCTGCATAAATCGTCAGAAGAAAAGGATAGTACTGTTTTTCATAGTTTGAATTGCTCGGATAGCTCTTTGCATACCTATCTTACGGCTCTAATTAATGTACTTCATGGTCAATATCAATGGGGGGTAAATTTTAGTTGCTCTTTTTTCATCTTCTGTTGGCATACCTCCATGCAAAATTTGAACAAAGAGGAGCAAATATGTGATAATGTGTTTGTGGCTTTTTTATGATAACTGCACAACAATTACATCAGCTACACTGCAATTGAAGGCAATCGCTGGTCATTAATTCTAGAAAAACTCAATTACAAGATAATTATAAATCTAGTCCTGCTTTCTCATTTATGATTTTCTCCCTTGAAAGTCCTACTGATCAACACCAATATGAACAAAAACTCAAAACTACTTTCAAGGAATAACCTTGGTTTTATCTGTAACATTCATCAAAGCTTGAGTTTTTCTTTTCTAGAAATTATTGTCGTAAAAGTTTTTATCCTTTTATTGATATTTGCTATGTTGCATGCATTGGCACCAGATGGATGAATTCCCATACACCACCATCACATCTTGATGGCTTTTTCCTGCGCTTGCGGCTTGGGAAGTGGGAACAGGGACTGGGGGGAACTGGGTATTATGTTGCCTGCATTACTGGTAAGCCAAAATTGTTTACCCTGTCTCCTATCTATGATAAATGGAAGAGTTGCATAGTTGTCATTAATTAGCTTCCTTTTCTGTTGACGACTCACCCCCTCCCCTTTTTCCCCTGTTCTTTCTTTTGATCATACAGGAGTTCAAAGTCAGAGTTCAAAACAAAAGTTCAAAAATTCTATTGCTGTAATTGTAGGTGGCGTCAAATGTTTAGTTGAGAGTCAATATATCTCCAACCACGACTTCACCGAGGTAAAAGCCCGACTCTGAAAACGAATTCATGTTTTATATAATCTAGCAATTTAAATTTCAATCTTTGATCTATAGATTTCCAGCTGAATCTGCGAGCTTGATATCTTTATTCATGGGCTCCATTTAATTAATCTGGCTATTTATAGCCTTTTCCCCCTTGTTGAATCATGTTTGTATGTTTTGAATGCACGATTGTAAAGGAAGTCAATGACTCTGAGTTTCTTAATATATTATCATATATATAAGGACTATTTAAGAATGGACCTTCAAGTTCCACGTTCATTTAAAAATGGTGGAAATATTATCCTTGTACATGAGAAAGAAAGTGATCCTACTCTTATGTTGCTCTGATTTTTATTTTATTTTTTTAGTTTAACGTGGGTGTCTGGGCTAGCTTGCGAGCACCTCGACTAATCCTACGGGCCCTGAAGTTAACGACCATGTAAGCCTCTAGTGGCCATCATATGAGCAATCACAAGACTCGAACCTGAGACCATAGAGGGAGCAAACCTCTTAATCCCAAACTTTTACCACTGGACCACCACCTAGATGGTTTTGCTCTCATTTTTTTTACTTTCAAAAGTGGCGGTTAAGCCCAACTCCTGTATTTTGCAGGGTGAGCTTAAAGCGGATACAAAAACTGTTGTAATTATTCTTATTACAAATGCACGCTTATCTCTGTACATCTTTAATATCTTTATACAACCCGAAACCATAAGTTTAGGCAATCAAAGTCATGTAACAGAAAGAAAAACCTGATCCTAAAATCATGGAATACACATATATGGTATTGACATAAATGGTGACAGCTATATTGGAGATGGCATTGCTGTGATTGCTTTAGTTTCCTTAATAGAGCTAATGGCATGGTGGTGTGCAACCTTGAAGGATGGTGGCAAGACACCCTCCGAAGAAGATTTAAGATTGAAAATTGAAGAGATGAAAATGTTACGGTTTTAGGCAGATATAGATTCAGGTGTCG
>Ga0307517_10002458_pt1 | contig 29621 bp, 22 predicted proteins | sample 23_EM_MG_FD_194515 | JGI IMG/M metagenome (GOLD analysis project Ga0307517, IMG submission 194515) | Populus trichocarpa ectomycorrhiza microbial communities from riparian zone in the Pacific Northwest, United States - 23_EM | ecosystem: Host-associated > Plants > Roots > Unclassified | place... | reverse complement strand
GTTTATTCATCATATGCAACACCCTGTTGTAGAAGTAGGTATTCTTCATGTCCTGCAATCCGGACTGAGCCTAGAAAGTACTCCACTTTCGGCTAACGGAGGTATTCTTGGCAAAGACGCACGAGTACTGGAATTGCGGGTGGGTGCTACAAAAGCACTAACACAAGTGCTAAGTCGATAACGTGGAAAGGAAAAGAAACTTTGAGGAATTACTAAGGATAGCGGGGTGGAACGGGACAGCAAAAAGTCGTCCGTTCTGGTCAGGTTTTAAGACGGACGGGCTACTCCATCGCGGGCACCGCTTACCCGATACTGTGAGCACACTCTTGAAGGGCCGAGGAAGTCTGGAATGAGAAAGGAGAGATACAAGGCAAAGTGGATGAGATGGCGGGGAGAGGGGGGGAGAAGACAAAGCCCGCGGAGAAGGTGGTGTGGGCGGTCTCGCATCTACCAAGAAAGGGATAGGAACTCCGTATGGTTCTCTGATAACTAACCAGCAGAGTCGCTACCCGCCTGGAATGAGGGCCCCTGTGTCTGGCTATGCAGTGCTGGCAAGTGTGTCCAAATCTTGTGCCCTGATAAATCACCTCTTGGCTGGTGGGTCGGCGGACGGCGGCACCAGGCGGTTTGGTTAGCGGTTCGATAGCCCACATCCTGCGGCATAGTGAAGATGGATCAAAAGCCACTCTCACATTGCATCAGGGCTTAGATTCTATGTGTGAGAGGGGGCTTGACAGGGCGGATGCGCGCACCGGCCTCCCCCGACAAGCCGTGCACCGGAGACCTCTATAGAGGAAGAGCGTAGCCCAAACTCCGAGATCATCTGGACGAGTGCGGTGGCGAGGGTGCGGATGCAAGGCGTTATCTAGTGCATCTAGGATAGTGTTCAACTCTGCGGCGGTGATTTACGCAGAGCCCGGTATCGAAAAGATGCGTCCTGACACACCTTTCTTCGGAATGGAAGCCACCCCGATCGTGGATGGGCGGATGGAAGGAAGGGAGGGGGAGCTAGAGAATGAAAGCACGGGGAACAGTGAAGGCGCAAACCCCAGTGATCTCTATGGTCGGATATTTGTCCAGGGGCCGGTAGGTGCTATCCCTTGGGCGGTGTGAAACAGTGAAATTCGGACCCCAGTACGCTAAGCCTGCCCTGGAAAGATTTGAGCTTCACGATTTGCTGAGAATTTCCTGACCCGCTAGGAGTGCTGAGTCGGTTGAGCACTTAGGAGATCGGAAATAGGAGTTTCTGACCAAACATGGCTGACTGTGGCCAAATCTGGTCTTAGTGTACTGCGGTCCGAATTTTACTGTTTCACACTGCCTAAGGGATAGGAATAGCAATATCTAGCGAGCGAGTAATCCTTCGCCATAATATATGGCGGTATCTAACTTCATAGCATCAGATCCCATAAGCTTAACGATATACAATAATGGTAATGATCTCGCTGTGTCCGTATTGAGCAACCCAAAGCAGGAGTGCCCCACCCAAAACATCAATTGAACTGGGATTGGCCCCGGCTCGAACTAGTGGCATCCTAAAGATTGCCTTGTGCCCATAGAAGGCGGTCATACCGAGTGGCCTGTGGCCACGAGGGTCTGGCAGGTCTGGGCTAATATTAGGGCAGCCCAATAGCGCTTCCACTATCCCTTTATGCCTTGCTGGTGCTGCCCTAAGGAGTAGTGTTCGGCCATAAATATCTGCTCTATTGCAATTGATGTTGGCTTGATTTAGTAGAATCTCTGCTACTGACTCATGGCCTGCCTAAAATCCTAAAAAAGCGGTGCGCCGCTGCTCCCGTTTGACAAGTCGACATTAGCGGCCCTCCGACTGAGCAGCCATTCCACCATTCCTTGGTGCCCTCTCGCAGTAGCCCAAGAAAACAGTGTGCGCCCACCGCTGTGGCAGGCGCTTTTAAGCAGATGTCAACGCTCTCGGTCGTGAAACTACGATTTCAGTAATCCCAAAACCAGCAACCCGGTGCGATCCAGTAAGCTCTCAGGGGAGCGACATTGATTTCAATGTGAGTTTCTTAGCAGTGAAAGCAGTATTCTGGTAGATGTCATTTGTAGCCCGGGAGCGCCTCGATAGCAAGTGTCCCTTTAAGTGGTATAATTTTTTTCGGGCATGAGCTCCCTAGTAGCCAGACGCATACTCAAAGAACCCGGATCCCTCGGTGAAGTTAAGAAGCCTTGCTGGCGGTCTTGGTAGAACCGGGGCTAAGATGAGCCAAACAAGCCCCGGTAATGGTCTCAAGACCACGATGGGAAATGTCGATATGGCTGCTTAAATACTCGTGTACTCGTAATGTCCTGACGTTTGTGAACACAACTGCTATTGCATGATGCCAAGATCAGGGCAAAAAAGCTGAATTTTGGCGGTATGCAATAGCAGTTGTGTTCACAAACGTCAGGACATTACGAGTAGGGTTGCGTGCACTAGCCGAACCGTTGATGTTTCCTGGTCAACAGTTATCGGTCCCAGGCGACTCCTTATAAGAGATTTCATCAGGGGAATATATCGGGTATCCAGGCCAATAGTTCTGGAGGTTGCTGCCATAGCTCGACACAGCGCTCTAGTTTCTAAGGTCTCTCCGCCAGCGATACCCACATCAAGGCTCCCATTCCGACCCCAAGTTTGTCCTTGCGTTGCCTCCTGACTCCCCCTGATGCCCCATCACGTGCATGGCTAAAGCCGCCTCCCATCCATCGGAGCCCGCACATCCTTCTAAGGATGGCAGTTTCTCCCAATATTGCGTCGGTATGCAAAGCAACAAGCAGAAAAGTTAGAACCTATGATACTGTCAGATTCTGGTGATTGCCTGGGTTAATGTAATCACTTCACTCGTGTTTCGGAAAATGCTCCGGACTACATGCCATAATCTCGAGTTCCAGATCATCATCCGTTGCTTCAGGATCTGGGCAGCTTGTATAATAGCTTCAAGTTTGATATCCAAATATCGAAGAGGCTGACCTCGGTAGTTGCACCAAGGTTCCCGCAGAGATTATGTAACATGCAACTGGCTGAGAGCTCAGGCCCCACCACTCAACGTCATATTTTCACTTTATTGAAACTTCAGCCCCCACCAAATCACCCAAAAAAAGCTCCGACCATGCACAAAAACCATCCAGACGCCGAAGGAGCCCGCGAGAAGCCATTTCAAACCGAGAGCCCAACACCGCAGCTATGGTTTGCAAGGTTTGGGAGGGAGACAAGTCCGAAACAGTGCGATAGGGTTGGGTACAGAAGGCCTGTTGGGCTCGATTGGGGTGCCGGTAGCATAACGGTAGCGGTTGTAGGGGAAATAATGAATAGAGAAATCAAGTACCGAAAAAATTGAGGAAATTCGCTAAGTCCGCCCCAGGATATGTTATTTCCGGCCCAGTAAGATATCGTATTCCTCCAGATTGTGGCTTATACAATCGATTGTAGTTGGCTGGTTCGCGTTGGTTCGAGGCAACCAATGAGAGATGCGATCTGAGGCCGAATCCCACCCTTCAATTGGACCGGAAATAGCAAATCCTGGTGCGGACTTAGCGAATTTCCTCAATTTTTTCGGTACGGTACGGTAGCAAACATCGGGTTTGATGGGGCCCCGCTGCACCCATCCAGTTCTTTGTCACTCCGTCATCAACATGCTAGCGAAACTCAGGTTAGTCACTCATTAGTCACCTACAAGACTTGGCTGTTTAATGGACAGGCCAAAGCAAAAGCACTAAAAATTGTGATTTCCGAGCGACCACTGTCGCATGGATTTGCCATTAAGCTTGAAAGGGTATCATATATTGGAAAGTGAACAAGTAGGGGTATTCAATGTTAAAACGGTCGGGAATTCTAAGTTTACCAGTGAGTTTTAAGTAAGCTTGGCATAGATAAAAGGAGTTAATTTACTAATAGTTTACTATACAATATGATACTTTTTGTATAGTTGGCTACCGAGGTCAGTATCCAGTGAAAGTGAGAAGTGTAAAAGGAGAAGCCTAAGCAAGATAGTCCATTAGTAAACCAAAACCCAATTACCAGGATGCCTGGCATCTCAGAGAAAGCCCAATTCACCAGCCAGTTGAGTGATATCTGACTTGCAAATATGTTTCAACCATTCTGGTCAGTAAAAATAATCTTCCCTTTCTTGCTTACAATCTTATTCCAGGAGAAGCAGTACAGCTAGAGGAAAAATTAATAGATGAACTACCAGTAGGTGATAAGCCTTTAGAACTACAAGGTGAAATACAAGCTAAAAGAGAATGGAGAAAGAGGATATGCTGTTATTATACAAGAAAATGAAGTGGAATAAGAGAAAAATGCAAGAAAAGGAAAAGGTACAAGAACAAGACAAGGAAAAAACACAAAACAAGAAAGAAAATGTACAGGAAAACTTGAAGAAAAGAGCAGAGAAGGAAAGGTGAAAAGCAGAAAACTTGAAGTGGGGGGCTGGAAAGTAGAAGGAGGGGAAAGAACAAGGAGAAGCATGTAAAAGAGCAGAAAATTGCAAGAGCAGGAAAGTATCAGAGAAGCAAAACATAAAAGAAGAATTGCGGAAGAGAAGAAAAATATAAGAAAACTTCCTACTGAAAGAATTCCTATTTAAGAAATCAAATGTCATATCTTTGCCCATTGTTTTTACTGATACTAAAATGGTAACATCCTCTATCAAGGTTCCACCTCTTCCCTTTCTTTTTATTAACCTTGTCCCATACTCTGTCCAATCTTCTTCTCTCCTCCTCCTCCTTCTTTCCAACTAATGACTGAAACACCCACTTCTTTCAAGTTCTAGCACAAATTGCTGAAGAATAAGCAGAATGCCTGTTTTGTAGTTTGGAAGTTCAGATATACATTCTCATACTTGTTTTCTCTTGACTTCCTCATTCTCTCAGTCCTCTCATATTCCTGACCCTGCTTACAGTTTTGCCCTCTAAAATTCTCAAAACCTTTACCCTTTCACCTAATAGCTCCTGCCCTTCCTAATACTCATTATCACTACTCCCTCACTCTTAAGATAAAGAAGCTTAGATGAAGTTCCCTTGTCTCTCATTCTCCTGCAACATATTCGCCTTCTTCTCTTCTTGTTCTCTTTTGATAATATCTTCTTTTTTACCATTTCATTCTGACCTTTCTCCTTTCTCCTCTTCTTTCAACTCCTATCCTCATCTTTCTTCTTTCTTCATCCGGTCACTTCCCTTCCTCCCTCTTCTTTCTTCAAAATTTACCCCCTTTTCCATTACATTGATTATCCCTCCAACTCCTTGTGCAGTATCGCTTTGACTCAGTTCTAAGTTAAACAAAAAGGTCGGAAGAATGTTTTGTTAATTTTCTAAAATTGTGACAAAGAGGAAAAAGTGTGCAAGTTATCATAGCAGCTTCTCTATTTTTATTTTACTACTACTAGTATTTCTTTCTTTCTTAATTATCTCTTTTCTTATATTTTTGGTTCATTTCTTTGTTTATTATTTTCTTTATTTAATAATTCTTTTATTTATTCTATTTGTTTATTCTTTTTCTCTCTGTATATTGCAACTTATATTCCATATTAGTTAACAATTACAAATTGACATATCTTGTAAGTTTTGTTTTTCATTATCCTAATCTGTTGCTATTAAGTCTTATCCTGATTGACTATTCAGCTTTACTGTCTGATAATATCATTTCACTAGATTGTCGTATTTATATCCAACCTTCAATGCTAGCTTTATAGGAATCCTGTCCGCAATCTCAGCCATAACCTCCTTTTTTGAGACCTCTGATTCTCTTCTAATTTTGAGTAAATTTTCTTACTCCTCTAGCTATCACACCAGTTACTTCGTCTTGTCTTTAATTCAAATAGCATACTTTGTTATTGTTTTTGTTAAATAACTTTATATTTTGCTAATTTGAGTAAACAAAACTCTTGTTCTTAATTTGATGATATTTTCCATTGATTTTATAATATTATCTTTTTATTTTAATATACACTAATCTATCTCTCTATAATAATTGACTACATAATTTATACTAACAATACTTTGTCTCTTTCATGAGGTGCTCAAATACGTCATACCCAGTAGTAAGTTCACACTATTGCTAATTTGATTAAGTACATAAACACCAGGTTGGACACTTATATTTACTAAAAGTTCTTCCTTTTTAACATTGAATAACCCTAATTAGTGCTACAGTGCTGCGAATATAGCATTGGGTAGAGTGTAACTACTATAAATGGTAAATTGTCAAAGGAGCAAGAGACCTTTACCACACATGTCTGGAAGTCAAATGATGTCATGGATGCTGTAAGTTTGTCTACTGTGATGCTCGAGACACTTAATATAATGATTTTAATTCAAAACGATTGTCAGCATGTGTTTTTCTTATGATTGAATGCCAGTGACAGGCACTTCAAGCTTGTGCTCCAAATCCTAATAATGTAGTTGGGTGTGAGGGTAAGTAATTGGAAAAAAAATGGTTGATGCAACAGCAGAGCAGCCATTTTCCAATCACTTTTTGCTTTAAGTTAGTATAATATCCTGTTATTGATCTTCCAGTATAGGGATTTTTTGTAGGGATCGGTAATCTTGACTATCGATAATATTATTGAAGGTAATGAGCAAGAGAAAAGAAAAGAATACTGGGGCTAAGAAAGTTAAATTGAAGACAGAAGATGAATACTGTTAGTAATCATAAATGAAGGTCCTCCTCTAGCTAAAAGATAATAATGAATGATAATCAACAAAAGAATTTTCCTCTCTTCAGGAAAAATTCAAAGATTAATCTCTATTCTTCTATTATGTTTTTCCCAACTCTTTTGACTAACAGACAAACCCTTATCCACCCTGACTGCTATTTTGTGCAGCTATATTGAAGACCCATATTAGATAGGTTTTGCTATAATAGTTGTCATCAGAACTGTGCTTAAATTTTGGCAAAGTTTAGTGTAATGCAAGTAGACTTTACTTGATTGTTTACCTAAGAAAAGTTAAGTTTACCAACAACAGCACCTCTACAACCATCTTACAGTCTGGCCTATGACAGCATGCCACCTCCTATCCCACTGCTCCAAGCTCCCCATCTGTGAAACCACCTTCCTCTTGACTAAGTCAACTATAATATCATGCAGGAAATAGTAATGATGTAAGAATTCTGATACTCCCTTTAGGATTTGATAAAAGTCTATACCATATTGATAATAGATTGTCATGATCAGCAGATCATGATTGTTCTAATGAACTCTTTATTAAATATAATAAAGACTCTTCTCCTATTAGACGATAATGAACTCTGTTAAACTACTTTGTTGGTCTTATTGTTGTTCTGCTCAGTAGGCTGGTATTGATCACCAGATCAATCATAGATGAAAAGTAATAGCAAGTAAAAGAATATAAAGTATGATATAACAATCGTTTAGAGAAAACATATAAGTAGGAAACTGTTTAGATGGTAGTGTAAAGATCTTTATCTTAGGGCGAAAAGCCTCCTGTTTATACCTGAACCTCACTCTACCCTTATCCTAATAACTCATCCATATTATTTATTCAATCCTTATGACTTATCCATATCAGTTATGCAATTATCTGGACTTGTAATAAGTTATAATGTGAAATCAATAGGCTCACTTTTATGAGTTATCTACTGTCACAAATCGTGACAAAGCAAGGCAGATTTCACATAACTAATATTTAGTCATAGATATGTTAAGTTTTATACTATGAAAGCAGTTGATTCATAATATTTCACATGACTGTTTAATAGTAAGTGATTATTATATTCTGATTAGTTGATTAAATTATAACTCACAATTGTAATGTCAGATGATGTAATGACTTTTATATATAACTCACATTTTGAGTAATAACTTTTGTATATAACTCACATCATGAGTAATGGGTTTTACACATGTGACTCATTCAAGCATATGATTTGTTTTATGAATTGTTATTGGTTAAAAGTTGTTGTGCAGATAACTTATAAGAGTCAGCTGATGGATTTCATACTACGACTTATTACAAGTTATGAGGATTGGATGACTAATATGAATTAATCATCAGAGTAAGGGTAGGGTGAAGATTGAGTATAAATAGAGGGCTTTTCATTTTAGGATAGCGATTTTCATACTATCATACCATCTGAGTACTTTTCTACTTACGAGTTATATGAATAAACAATTCCTTTATATACTTTTACTCAGTATTACTTTTCAACTAAGTTGGATCTGGCGATCAATACAAGCCTACCGAACGCAACAGCATCAAGAAATACCAACTACCGCATTATGTTGGAATACTGGAAATGGCACTAGGGCTTATTAGTGTTGCCATAATATGGCCTTAGTGTGACAGGGGAGAGAGTTTAATGAATATAGAAAAGGAAAGCGAGTGAAAATTTATGATAGCGGAGTTACATTAATGCCATCAAGGTCTCTACTTTCTATCAATAAATTCAACTCTTAAATCCTCAAAACCTGCCCCAATCCCAAGAGCTGGTGCTTGTGGTACCTCCTGAGGTTCACAAGAGTGATATATATTGGAGCTTTATCACTCCTGATCGGCCTTCCAATTGCCAATCTGCAATAGGAAGACTCAATCCCTTTCACAAATAATTTATCATTACAAGAGCCATTTATTGATAATGTAAGGCCTAATTGCCAAAAGGTTTCAACAACAAGCTCTTGATAACTTCTTGTAAATTGGTACCAAGCCTCTTCCACTGCTTGTGTAACCAAATTCTCCGCTCTGCAACTGCTGCCATATTTGTTAGGGGAATTTCACGAAGGTTTAGGTTGTTTTTTGCTTTAAAGTCATCCACTAGTTGATCAAGAATATCGTGAAGCAAGCATTTAAATGGCTTGTTGACCGATACATCAAGAGGCTGTACTAGGCCAGTACATCCAAGTAAGATTAAAGATGGTAGAATGTCATTTGAGCATAGTGTAGATAGAACTTCATGAGTATAACTAATTGAATAGAATTTAGCGACATCAAGAGCAAGGAGTCTTGGTCTGCAAGGCAGTACAGGAACAAGCAGTTGATTAATCCAATCAATTAAAAGTTCTGAGTTTGCATATGCATTCTCATTCCAGAGGATCTCAATTTGGTGATCATATCGTGCCAGCTCCACTTTCTGCTTCTGATTGTAACAATAACTCCTTTGTCCTTCATACTTTTCTTTCCCTTGAAAGATGATAAAAGGCCGGACCTTTGCTTTTCCACTCCCAAACACAGCAATCAGAAGGGTTGCTTACCTCTTATACCATTCGCTATGAGATGCCTTGACCTGGACTGAGTTGCTTCCCCTGTCAGCATAGGTTTGACCGTCAAGAAATTCAAAAGGGACAGGGGTTTCATCAAGGTTGGAGATGCTATCGAGTAGGAAATGGCCTACAAGGTGATTCTCATTAGAAGAGTCAGTACAGAGCTGGGAATAGCGGCGGTTAAACCCCATGCATGAGAGAATAGCTGCCAAGTCGTCATCAGGTATCTTTTGAGATTTATAAGTGGTAAACCTTAAAGTAATCACATGTTGACTTACAAAGTCATTAAACCAGCCATCTGAAAAGCGAAACTCTGTTTCTCCTCTTCTTTGTAATATGTGTACATATTCCGGTAACGGAACACAGGAGCAGGTAGTGCAGGATCTCCTATCTTTAGTTTGATTTATATTTGGTTCATTGGATTTGATTTCAGCTGTGCCACTCTCTCTGAGTCAGATAGGCTATGCTATCGTATTGTTATGTTTAGTTTGCTTTGCTGGAAGATTATATTTAGTATTCTGGGTATGGAATGGTCATGTATCACTGGTGAAGACTGAGCTATGACTCTTTGTTCTTGCAGGATTACAGGATTCCAGTGTGTGGACAGCTACCGGTAATGATTGTGATTGCAGAAAGGCTATCGCTCTTGGGCTTTGTATTTAAACCAGTCTCCTGGCTAGCAGGAGACAGCAGACTTTGACAGACCTTCAGTCTAAGAATACACTTGGTTGAACAGTGATCCCTGACTCCAATTTGTCCTTCAACTATTATCTTTCTAGCTACCAGTCCTTTGAAGCCTCCCTTAGCACCAGTATTAGCAGGTCTATCACTGGTCCTATTGTATTTCCATTAGACAGGAATAAACCTGCTACATTTCTGGATAGTATATCTTATATGAATCCTGAGTCTGACGCTGCATCCAACCTCTTCGAACAGCTTTACCTTCTTCCCTTCTCTTTCTATACCATTGATAAAGTTCTTGCTTCAACTCACTGGCAGGCTAGTGGCAAAGTGAGTGTTTGTTCAAGAGTGCTTTCCTCTGTCCTTTTCTACTGGCTACAATTTTCTTCTTATTTGCATACCAGTTATGAAGAGTAGTTATGGGTACCTTGTAGCGTGAAGCTATATCCTTCATGAGTGGTATTCGAAGTGTTCCCAGCTGCCTCTCAGTTATTACTTGTAGCACTCGCTGATTGTACCACCAGTTCAGCATCATGATTTTAAACTGTGTAGAGTATGAGCGCTAGATTCAGTGCTATTCCTGGCCAAATGTATAAGTGATGACAGCTCTCTCTCTTGTATTGGCTTGGGAGGTGAGCCCAGCTTCCTTCCATGATCTGGTTGCTGCATTTGCGCTTCGGGCTCTTATGGTTCTGCGGGTGCTTCAACCGTTGCTGGATTCAATAGAAATTTGAGATTCATTATAGCATTGGAATACTGGCCCCAGATTTCCAAAGCCAAACTTGTATTCACAATGAATCCAGTATCAATATGGCATTTGACACTCTTGTTATACCCTGAATGATTCTCAAGATTATATATTTACCATTTGTTGGGAGATCTGTTCTCTTGACAATACAAGACTAATTCTTTCATCACCGGAGTAAAAAAATAGATCCTACACTAGCCCTGTTGTGTCCTAATCATTGAGGTGGTCGTAAAAGTGTTCTTAGTGGCTACACCATTGCTGAATCCATCTAGCGCAACCATGTTGCCAGCTTGCCTCCTTATCCCCTTCCGTTATAGCGCCATTTTTAGTATTCCCAGATAATCTGGTAGTTCCACAGAGTTTACAATCATCTGATAGGAGTACAGTTTCTATCACCACAAAAGAAGAGATTGTTAGGCCAGTCGTTGCCTGCTGATCAAGATAATCTCTTATCAATTGAATACAGACTTATTATCAGATCTTATATGGACTATAAGGGATTATTACATTTGTGCAACAACCTTTAACTAATAATAACCCATAAAACTAATTATGTGCTTGAATAGCTACCTGCGTGAAACCCATGACTCATAATGTCAGTCATGTATGAAAATTATTACATCATCTGATATCACAATTGTGAGTTATAAAACAATTAACAAATCATAATATACCAATTACTCACCTTTCTGTAGTTATCTGAAATAATATAAGCCAACTGACTTCATAGTGTAAAACTTGAACCTAATATACCAATGACTAATAAGTATTAGTCAGATCTGTCTTGCTTAGTTACGATTTGTGATAAATGCTTTCTCACATTTTGACACAGCTGGCATTGGGGATTACATTGTTTCCTTTCTGAATTGATGGTCATAGTGGTATTTAATATTAAAAAAAAGTAGAGAGTTAGAGCTGATTTGTACTAGAATATGTATTAGTTGACTGGAGGAGATGGACCAATAGTCTCCCTAAACTGATAGTGTTAGAGTTGATTGCCCCAAGTCCTATGAAAGAGAGTTTAGAGTAAAAGGTAACATTTCCGATGGGGAAGGTAGCCATGGTGGGGAAGCTGACCACCTTCAACCACCAAAAATCCCAGCTTACAGCAAAAACAATTTAATTCCTCAACTACTTCATAGTCAGGTGGGAGCTGGTGGAAAACAAAAATAGGTGAAGCTTCAATCAGCCTCAAATAATTCATCTATGCTAAAAGCAATTATAATATACTTGTTTCTGGATCTACCAATTTAGTACGAAAAAACAAAATATTTTTTATCGCCCTCGGAGCTATGGCAAAGTGAGCAAGCGAAACATTGCCACCATTTGTCGCTACTGACTTTTACTCATTACGGACCTCCAGACCTCCGTATCTACCTGTAAAATAGTTTAGTAATGGTATAATAAGGTATCATCATGGTACATTAGCTCGTTCCGGACATGCCAAGCTTACATGAAGCCTCCAAGTAAACTAGGCTCTCGTCACTTTTTTAACTTTGAATACCACTAGTGTTTGGAATGCACAGTAAGTTACTGTTTTTGCCCATTTTTCGCCTGCTCCATACAAAACGCGAGCCCCCATCCCGTGCCCCCCAACAACCCCGCAGTCTGGCGGAATGATCCAACCTAGCCCTATCTGTAGCAGTAGGACTATCAGCACAGTGTCCAACTCTCGGAGCGCAGTGCAATACCCACCGCGTATCGTATCATCCTCTTGCTCACCTTCTCTCCTTCCCCCCTAGTAGTCTACATACGGTAGAAAGGAGTAGCGCCTTGGCATAGATATGTATCTTTGCACAGGTGTGCCTGCTCACATTCCTCAATATATGATACTTGTACCGCACTCACCATTCTCAACCGATACTCACTTTTCCATCAAAAATGGAATCCATAGAATCAAAGAGCGAGGCATTTGAGGTGATCGAGGCCGCGCGCTGGGTGAGCGATCACATACACCAACAGACTTGAAAAAGCCCATATGATAGAACGAGAACCATAATGTTGAACAGCTCAAGACTTTACAGGGGTATAATCTATCATCGCGTCTGCCTGTTTGCGCCAATTTCCTACCTGTTTCCAAACCCCCCCCCTCTCCATATTGGGCTATAGACTGGAGGGAGGATAGCTATAGCAATAAACAGTCTCTTGTTCAAGGGAATTGTAATTTCGGGGACTTGAGTTGGGTATTGTTGACACATCATCGCTCTAATAAGGGAGCGGGAGTCCTCTCTACAGTTTGCCCCGCAGGTTGAAGGACTGCGCAGCCAGGATTGGAGGTTGATTGTCGCGCGGGGCGAAAAGTGCCACTTCTGACAAAGGGGCGGCTAGCTCGTCCCAAAGGCTTAGAAGCATTCAAGGAACTTGAGGGTGGATTATCAATAGACTTCTGATTCAGGACATCAGGAATAGGTGTGCTTAGATTAGCTATTTTTTTTAGTGATGCGGATCATTTACCCAGTATGGTCGTTTACTAAGGTGGGTGAAACACATCATTGCATTCAAAAATCCTTGTCTTGGCAGGTATCCGAGGCTGCAAAGAAAGCACTGATCACTACTATGATAATATCGCGGATGGGTGGAAAAATCCGAAAAGCTACACCCTAGGAGGCCTTAGGGGAATCTGTTCTCCCGATCTTTGTTGGTAATTTTTTCCGTATCATATCATAAACTCGTTGGATCCAGCTAGATCAAGAGAAAAAAGCCCTAATAGAGTATTGGTGAGTTTTGGCCCCTGTCCCCTTCCTTACTCCAAAGGTGGGCAGAACTGTTGCCGAGTGGAAACAACGTTGGAGAGAGGGCAGGGATTTCACCACAACTCAAGTTGTACCGTATCATATTAATATCCCTGTTGTAGCCACCTCAACCTCCCTCTCTCCCCTTTTCTATTTTCCTGAATTTAGCCCACGCAAGTCCGTTCAAACCGCTCCACCCAACCCATCTCCAAGCAAGCAAACGAACACGGACGAACACACCGACGGAAGCAGAGCAAAAGCAAGAACACAGATAAGCTACTATGGCAGCACCAGAGAAACCCACACTCCTCCAGTCCATCCGCCACTATACAAACACTCAAATCTCCAGCGTCCTCCACTCGCTAATTGGAGTACCAAGCATGCTCCAGCCACCGACATTCTCCGACATGGATAATGCTCCCAACAACAACAACAACAACACCCCAACGTCGTCACAGCCAACCACGCCCTCCGGTGAAGAGCCGCAACAAACGGTTATAGGGGCGGGGGATGGGAAAGGCAAGAGAGTGATCAATGAGGAATGGAAGACCATAGAGCGTCAACTATTCTTACAGGATCCTCAGGAGGTGTTTGGCAACGTTGTGAGGAACGCTGGGCTGGGATTGAAGGGGGTGCTGGCGGAGGAGATGGTTTGGCCACGCAGTGGGTTTGGAGATGTTTGGGTGCGTGGTGTGTGTCGCGGCGGCGAGGCAGAGGCCGGGGGGGAGGGGAGAGGGAAAGGAGGAGGTGGGGAGGGGGAGAAAAACAAGACCGAGGGGGGGCTAGAAAGGGAGGAGAAAGTTAATGAAGAGACAGAGTTGGATGCGTACGCACAGCTACTTCCCCTATCGAGTAGGCCGGAGAATAGAACGGGAGGAGCGATCGTCAGTTCTGGTGGACGGGGAAATTTGGGGGTGGTTTCTTCTATGGCCGCTACTCGTTCGGTTACGGTCAACGGAGTTACAAAGACGGAGTATATCCTCAAGAGGAGATTTTCGGACGGCCAGGAGGAGATGCTCCAGAAACGGATTACTAGGAGTTCCTGATCACTCTTTTTTTATTTTCTTTATTCTTTTTTAAGTGTTTGTTTCTCCATCGTAGTCTCCTCTGTTTCCTCTATACTTTAGGCGTTCCTTGTTTTTTTGGGGGATTTCACTGGCTGGCTGGTTCGGGGATTTGTTCATTTCACGCAGGCAGGCGGGATCGATGGGATTTGTTTTTTTATTACTGTGCTGGGTTTACTGTTGCTCATGAAGCATGAAGCATTGATTGGCATCAATGCACTTTTACAAATTCAAACCGGATCGTATGATGCCGTGCAAACCTTGGATCCATAAATTCCGCTAATGCTAACAAAAAAGAACACCACATATTTGAAAAAGAGAAATCTACAATTTTGCCTTCTCCCTCACGTCCTCAAAGACACCTTCATTAACTCTCCACTCAATGCCCTCCTTCAATCCCCACCACTCACCCAGCGCCTCCCGCCCCCCTTCCCCAGGTTTCAACGTCTTCCCCGTCCACCCCGAACCCTCCACCTCCGCGCCCTTCAACGTGACAATAGGCCTCTGCTCGAACCCTCTCGCCGTCAAATCCCCGTGTTCGAGCACTGGCGTAACGCATGCGTCCGTCCCGTCAAAAACGCCCTCCCACTCCTCCCTAGTCTTCTGAAGGAACCTCTTCCCAAACAATTCCCTCAAAACCGGCCAATTCCCCGGAACCCTCCGATCCGGCACCCTCCCCCGCAGCCCGGTTCCCCCGAACAACCCCTCCACGAGCGCCTCGTAGAAGCTCGGCTCGAGGGCGCCCACAGCCATAAACTTCCCGTCCTTCGTCCGGAAGGTATCATAAAACGGCGCCCCCCCATCCAACCAATTCCCACCCCGCTCATTCCCCCAATGACCCCGCGCGCCCTTCGCCATCTCGAAGCGCGCGAAAGAAGTCAACCCCGCCGTGCCATCCACCATATTCGCCTCGACAACCCTCCCCTCCCTCCCATCCAGCAAGGCCAGCAGAATGCCGCAAAAGCAGACTAGTCCCCCGCCGGCAAAATCCGCCAATACGTTCCCCGGCGCCGCCGGCGCCTCCCCTTTCCTCCCGAAGAGACTTAGCGCCCCGCTGACGGCCAGGTAATTGATGTCGTGCCCGGCCATCCCCGCGTACTTTCCATCACGCCGGAAGCCCGTGAGGCGCGCGTATACCAGCTTCGGGTTTATAGCGTGCACAGCGGCCGGGGAGAGGTTTAGCCTTTCCAGCACGCCCGGGCGGTAGGGGTCTACTAGAATTGTGGCCTTGGGCAGGAGGCGCAAGAGCAGGGCGTGGCCAGCGGCGGACTTGAGGTTGAGTTTTAGGGAGCGCTTGTGCTCGGATAGTGTGTCTGGGGTGGGTGCTGGAGGGGCAGTGTGTGGGTCTATGCGCAGGACGCGGGCCCCGTAGGTTTGTAGGAGGTGGCCGGTGTATGGGCTACCCCTTACCTGTTAGCGCGAGGGAAGAGTGCGGAGGTGGGGGAGGGAAAGGGCGTGAAGGGGGGGTGAAGGTACCCAGGCGCCAACCCCGCGAATTCAATGACTAAATGTCCAGATAGCGGGAGTGACATTTTGTGATTGTCCTTCGGATTCTGCTGGTTGCAAAAGGAAAGCGGGTAAGTTGAGGGGGTGGATAAGATTCGTGTGGAGTGAGTGATTGGCCACGCACCGGTTGTCTAAACCCGGCTACTGCCGAGGCGCACGCTGCTCCTGCACCCGCAAGCGAGATGCCCTCAGCGGAAGGTGGCAGGTGGCTGGCTGCCCCGCAAGCTTCCGTTTTAAAGGTCGGATAATTAATAATGCGTCTTGGCGCTGCTTACGAGATCGGGGGCGTGAAGTCAAGCCTTGACTTTACGAGTACATCCCGCAGTCCGTGTATCATACCGGACTACGGTTTTGAGAAAGTGCGATCTGATCATCCGACAAAGGCAATCAGATGCTCAAGTGTCAGATTAGTATCATACGAGTACTCGGACGTGGTCAAAAAGGGCGGGAATAACTTTGGGTGGCGGGACAAGGATTAAAACGCTGATCAATTTGAAAGTTGGAAAAAAAAAATGTGATGTTACAGGACACCAAAAGGCGGAAGCAGTTGCGATGAGTGACCATTCATGTAACTAGTGATTATATTAAACCGCACAAGACCAAAGCGAAGCAAAAGGAATGAGGGAGAGGTCGGAGCCTTTGGAGCAGTTGTCGTCAGAGTTAATAATGTTTTATATGAATAGATTGAATTCACTGCATACAGACGATTTCATCAGGAGATGAATTGGTCGAGTACACAGATTCCTAACTTACTCCATTGACGTAGTTTTCTGGTTGTCTGCTAGGGGAAAGATTTTTCACTGATTCGCAACCTTTCTGCTAACTACCCCGCATGATCTTGCTGGTCTGTTTTTTTCCGCCTCTTTTCATTGTGTCTGGGTACGTATCGCGGGGATATGGAGCCCTAGGGCGGGGGGCACAGGACGGGGCTGGACTACCAGTATCCCCAGGGGTCCGTCCAGGGTAGAGAAATCGCAGGACTGCCAGTTTTAGATTGGATAGTGAGCCTATAGGGGGAGGGGGTGCTTTGAGGGGCGGGGGAGGACTACCGGCGATGCAAAGGGACCGCTAGGGGGTGTGGGGCTGAATGAGTGACCTCTCATTATTTTAGCTTTGCCTATCTCTACTCCGGTATGATATCTTATGGGGCGGGTAGAACGAATAGCCGGGACAGGAACCTTGGAGACTAATCTGTAGATATATTTTTTTACTATACTTTGGACAGAATCTCCAGATCCCGCCCGCTACCCGCATTAGCGGAACGCTTAAGCGCATTCCACAATCCAGAGGGGCATTACTGGGTTAGTAACCGTGCCCCCAATTCTATAGGATGGTGAAGCGCCCACCGCTATGGGGCGCACATGTTGAATGGGTTCCTGAAAAAAGTGGGAGGCCACGGTGAGAGGTACATCATAATCGCAGAATTAAAGCATGGCAGGGGAAGGGGGGTGAGGGCCTGGGGATAATTGGCAACAGTGTATAGGATGTCTGGGTCTCGGCCTATCTCTTCCTTTTAGCTGTTGGTGGCAAAAACATCAATTTATTATACCCAAAAAAAAAACACAGACTATAGCCCATATTCCGTCACAGTCTACCCCCCCCCCCCCCTGCATCCAACTTGCGCAAAACTTGGGCCGTTGGGAATACGGAATGTGGTTTAGGATTCTCATGCGATTTGGGAATAGAATCTCTATTTACTTTTGTTCTTCAGGAGTATATTATCTCAGGCGACACCAATATATGGTAACTAGGGTTTCTGAGCAGATGAACACATTTTATAGATTTTTTGTACACGTTGGAGAGAAGTCGGGCGTACTCCAGAATGGGGATAAAACCAGACATTTCATGGCACAGCGCCCAAATTATCCTTGAACTCCGGTACATCTTACCAGCTGACAGTCCTCTCTGATGTTCACCGTGCTGACCCACTCATGCGGCTTCATGGCCACCTGGGGAACACTCGGAGCATCTCCGTTCAGCAATGGTCCAAGAAGGCACAATAGAGCTCTTATAGTATAATCAAATTATCAGCGGCTCAGTCCAGTTAGGGATCATAAGAAAAAGAGGGAAAGGATAATAGTCAGAATGAAAATAAAAAGCAGGCTGCAGGAGCACTATCCTATGGAGGTTTCTCTGATACCATCTGTAAATAAAGGTGAGGTAGCACGAAGTGGTTTGGGGCTGGTGGGGGTCAGGGGACTATGCATGCAAGCAAGGTTTTGGTAAAAAGTCCAAACTAAGTTGGATGACAAGTAGCGAAACATATCATAATCTGGTGAGTATTAGTATTGGATTAATAGGAAGTCCATAGACACATCATATATCCTAGTAATGGCCATTTGAGTAGGGGAACGGAACGGGCCCGTTGTATCTAAATAGGCCCAAAGTGTTTCTCACACTCTGTGGAAACCAAACAACCCTAAAAGAGGGGAATCCTGTAGAAATCATGTGAAATATTATGACCTCTCGGACCATTTTTCATCCTCAAAATATTCCCGATTCTCTCCTGTGCATTCTGGTTCCTCCTAGATATGCTACTGGCGAAGTCGTGGCGCTCTCAATGCATACTGGTATTGATCGGCTGATGGCCGCGGACACCCGCTGTCACGCTCTGGCAAGACAGTCTTTCTCAAAGGGCCCACTCTCTTGCTACGGCTGGGGACGGGTTTCTAGGGGGTGTGAGAATTGCGTGCTGCAGCTTCCGGGTAATTAGGATCACTGGCCTTTCCTCTATCAAGCACTGCTCAGAACTGAACCCTACCTCTGTTCTCTTCCCACTTTTGTGCCGTAGAGTGGGTCCAGAGGACCGAAATCCTAAGGCAGCCGTCTGTGGCTCACAAAGTAGGCGCTATCGGGTGAGGGAGTGCCTCCGGAGGTGGGGGGGCACAGGCAGGGCTTCCGGTGATGTCAAGGGGGGGAAGGACAGCTGGGTGATAGGATGGGTGATGTTTCATGATTTCAGCATTGTCCATCCCCACCCCGAAATCTGGTCAAATGAATGGAATGAATGCCCCGGGTAGGAAACTTGGAGTCTAATTTTCTGATATGACTTGTATTCTCCTGAATGAACCCTCTGGCTTTATCTGCTGCTTCCATTGATGGCAAGTCCAGGCGTATTCCACAATTCATGTGAGCATTACTTTACTTGGCTAGTAACCATATCCCCAACCCTATAGGGTGGTGAAACACTCATCGCTATGAAGTGCCCAAGTTGATTGGGTCCGGTCGTGGGTAAATAAGGCGGTGGACCCCCGCAAGAGGTGTATTTTAGTGGAAGGATATAAAGGAAGGCGGAGGGAGGGATGAAGGCGTGGGGATAATTGTTAGAGTTGTCGTGAAAAGTGCCTCCAGGCCCATAGTCCATCTCTGTCTTTAACTGTCGGGCGTGAGGGGCCTGTCCATACTAGAGATGACCATCTATGACCCATAGTGCATATCTCCTTTGGTGCTTTTGAGCGGATCGCCAAAAGACTCTGGAGGGGATTCCAGGTGTTGGGAACAATTTTGACGTGTGATGGTAAGGGTTGGAGTGTGTAGTTGGACAGGAGATTCCATTTGAGGGAAGGGGAAGAAAGAAAGGCCGGTTGGAATAAGGGGCGTTGGAGGGAAGGAGTTGATGTGAAATACTAGGAACTACTTGTTGAAGAAATTCAGATGAGCATACTCTACTGTTGATGGGGGGTTCTATAGAGAAACATGAAGGCCTCTTGATCTGTATGGCTATTATTCAAAATGTCTATATGTGAATGTGTAATATATACAGGTTCTTGGACATGACAACAGACCTTGGGCGAGTGAAGTACCTTCAAGCTAACAAAACCCCCATTTAGTCTTGAAGGAATACAGTTTCTAAGTTGAGTGTTTGGCTACTATATTATATCAAATTTACATACTAGTCAGTTGTAGCAGGGTTATTCCTGTTTAGCAAAATACAAGAGGACTAGCGATAGGCCTTCTAGTGCTGGTGCCAAGGGAGTCTTCAAGGGACTAGAGGGTAAGAAGATAATAGTTAAGGGGTATTTTGGAACTAAAGGATTGCCATTCAACCAAGTGTATTCTTAGACTGAGGGTTTGTTAAAGTCTGCTGTCTCCTGCTATCTAGGCGGCTGGTTTAATACAAAGGTTTAGCACCATAACCTTCCTGCAATCATGATTAGTGACAGTAACTGTACACCGATTGAAATCTTGTAATCCTCTAAGAACAGAGAGTCATAGCTAAGCCTCTGCCAGTGATACATGACCATTCCATAACCACAATTCTCAATATAAACTTTCAGCAAAGCAAACTAAACATAGCATATAGTCAATGCAATGCATCTAAAGAGTAAACTAGAAGTAGTGCATTTTGTAATTCAAGATTTTGGGATTACCATAATACAAAATCTGTTTTGAAGGTTCATTGTTCAATTTGAGACATTAGAAGGTTTCTTTTCATAATTTTGTTTATTAGATACTGTACTAAGATAGTCTATACATTTACAGAATATGAAAGGCTAGTTCATACAAGATTTGCTTCTCATTTGCCTGTATCTACTTAGTGTACAGTAACTATTTTCACCTTTTCATCTCCCTGCTGATCATGCACCTTTGGTGCTGCAAATGAAAATTACCAAGAAAATATAAAAAATAATGATACCAATCTCATAGACTGAACACTGGGCCTTTAAAACGATCTTTGATTATTTATAACCTCTCCTCCAAGTCTAGCATTACAGGATGCAATGCTTCTGGTCCATCCTTTAGATGCATTGCACCATACTTGTAACCTTGTGAATTTTGCTAAACTTACTTGAAATCCTATATTATTCAGCAAATTTTAGATTAATATTAGTATGTTAAAGTACTTTTTCATATGAGCTGTATGTATTTTTCTCATAATAATATTATTTACATGTTTAACCAGATGAGATCTTTGTGATTACAGTTTTATCTGATAGGATCGTTGTGAAAACTGGTTTTGTTATTTAGTGTGATACATAATACCATTATTATAAGATACTTGAGGATTCTGGGCCTGGCCTTGCGGATAGCTGGCTGGCGATACCAACATAATCCAAGAACAGAATACGATAATGTGGGGCCTCTTGGGTTTCCCACATCATAATCACTAGCCCGTCCTCCAGGGCCCTAACAAACAAGCAACAACGCGATACACGATGGCCTACAGTGCATCCGACGCGACCACATTGAGCCCCCGCCACCACCCACTTTTCGGCAATAGTGATTACACTCGAGCACACCATTTTACTCCGACGGAGTTATTAGAGCCCAACTGTCGGTACGGTGAAAACTAGTATGAGCGGCCCGATGAGTAATAGCTTACTGTGGTATCTCCGAACTCGAGCACGATTGTACAACATGCTCCTAATTGATTCCTTTTTCGGGCAAGGATGTGATATAGGCACAGCAAAAAGTCAACTGCCGTACTCATCATACAGTACGCACTATCAAAGGCATGCGAAAGTGGAAAAGAGAAAGATATCGAAGCGCCCCGATATAACAAGCGCACAGTACATAAGTTAGCTTATTCGTCTATAGGAACCCCCCATTGCCAATCTCGCCCATCCTGATCCCGTCCGAGCCCATCCCATCCGTCTAATTCGACAAGTAAATACCGTAGGTAGATAAATCCGGCAATGGAAAAAGGAAAAGGGTTAAGTTTTATAGAAATGTTCAACAAACAAACAGGAGTAGAGGTTGTACAGTAATAGTTCATGCATATAAGGAAAAAGAAAAGAGAGCAACCTCGTCATCACATCTCGGTCAACCAGAAACTTTATTAGTTGATTCGTTGAAGAGCTGGGTTTGGTTGATGCTTTTTGTTTTTTTTTCTACGATTGGTTGCCAAGTACAGATGACACCTGGACTAATTCGAAACCAGGAGCAGTGCTAGGAGACCAATACTTTTCCCGGACGTGCTGTGACATGGCGTGCTGCTCCTGGATACGGTCCATGACGTTTGAGGCCCATTGCTGTGAGAGGACAAAGTTTAGCTCGTCCGATAAATGTCTATTGTCTGATTAGCTTTTGTTGACAGCCCTTGTCATGCATGTGGAGGAGTATGAGGAAGAAGGAAGAGAGTAAATGAATTCGGGATAAAATATTCCCAAGAGGAGACGAGGCAAGACAAATATAAGACAAGACACATTCAAGACACAATGTTGTGGGAGTTGATTATCGAGATGAAAAGTGTTGAAAAGTTTAAAAAATCACTATCAAACTCACGCAATAGTCTTTGCCTTCTTGGAGGAGTAGTGCCCGTTGGAGGAATTGTCGCCATAAGAATTGTAGTGGATGGTTCCCTCACCAGCGGTTTCCACGTCACCGATCTGTCCCCAACTTCTTTTTGTGGTGACACGGCGGTCGGCCACAGGCGATCCCACTGGTGAAGGTTCATTGCTTACGATTAATTCAGGAACCAGGTCCTCTGGCTCGGTCGGAATGGAAAGACACTTTCTGCTGCGAAACGCATCGTGGATCAGTTAAGTGAGCCCATCCACACAAAAAACAGTTCAAATATTCTTTCCTTTTTCCTCCAATGAGGAAAGGGCAAGAAAAAGAAAAATGAATAAATCTGAATCTAGTAACCGGGGTTTGAAAGAAGAAGAAAAGCAAATAACAACTGCGGACAGTTGCATTTTGCTTTTGATTCAACGGCTAGTGGACTGCTTGCGACCTCCAGAGCAAGTTGTGTTGCTGACGCTGCCATGTGTGTTGGGGGGGGATGGAATAGATGAATGATATACGCATGATATGCATTACCTGATGCTTCTGCTGTTGTCATAGAAAACCTCTCCGCTCCAACCACACCCGCAATCGTAAGCGCAGCACCCGTGCTCCAAGTCGATAGCCTCTCGTTGTCCATGAGTGACATCTTGGAACTGGTTCCTGCATTCCAGGACGCTCCTTCCGTGAAACAAACCGGCAATCTGGCACCATCCCTGCCAGTAGAGGGAAAAAGGGCTTGGGTCAGCGTTACTAATTTCTCTAACTTGACAAATCGAGAGACACAAAAAAGCCTTCCAAAGGAAATTATCGGATCGTTTGCAACAAGGCTTTGTCTAGGGGATGAACCAAATATCTTCCACTCCCTACCACCACCACCACCGCCAACTCGGCGGGAAATAGCGAGGAGTAGGGCAAACAATGCATTAAAGTAAAGGAGAAGAAAAAAATAAAGAACAAATCAAGTGCAATTGACTCACTAGTTCCACACCGCTTCCGCAAACGGATACTAGTAGATTAATTTCTTGCGTTGTCCAGGGCACCGAGTGAGCAGGCGGGGGTCCACCGGGAGCGCTTGGGGGTTGGCTTAGAGAACGATCTGTGTATGTCCTAGCCCTACATCGTTGTGGTGAGGGTGGGGGCGCACTAGGTGGAGTCGAAAGGCCCATAGGAAGAGCTCTACTAGCTGCTGCAGGACTTGGCGGCGGAGCAGGAGGCGTAGCAGGCCTGGGAGGATTTGTAACGGACAATGAGTTGAAGATGTTGGAATCCCTCATCATCCTCCCGAGAGCTCTCCGGGCTGAAGTTGGTGATCCCCCGGGTGGAGTCGGGGAATCACCCCGGGAAAGGGAGTCGGGAGCTCCAAGGCTATCCTCTCTATGGCGCGGAGATAGCGGAGGACCGCGCGGTGAAGTTGGCGGGTCAGCCTTGGACAGCTCATTGTGTGGCCTGCGTTTGGGTGTGGGTGGTGAACCATGCGAGGGGGTTGGAGGATCAGATCTGGGAAGGGGGCCGGTGCCAGGTGTGATGCTCGGGTGTGGTTGTGCTTGTGGTAGCTTTGGTTCGACGCTTCGGAAGCTTGGATTCGAGGCTGGTGTTGGCTGTGGAGCAGGAGCTGGGGCGGGAGCCATTGGAAAGGCTGGCTTTTGCTTGGGTGATGAGGGCTGAACAGTGGTTGGTTTGGGCAATGCCATTGCGATGGATATGGGCTGAGAGTGATGCGTGGGATAGAGAAGATATCGAGCCGATGGAGGTGAATAAATGGGCTAGTGAGCTCCTCTTATATGCAGCTGTTTGGTCCAAAGGCTGAGAAGGCCAGTCTAGCAAATAGCTGATACTAGTAGTGCCCGCTAGCACTGCAGGTAAGCTTCCCGGGAGTGGTAGTCGGCGAAGCAGTGGACAGTTAGTATTGCAGGGTGCAGGCGAGAATCTGATGTATTCGCCTGTACTATCTCCCTAATCCTGCCCACTATATACGCCTGGGAAACCGGTGTATTGCTATCCGAGCTCGAATCTATACGCTATCTGTTCTCTGTTTGTAGATACGCAATCTGAAGAGGTAACGACGGGAGAGAGTATAAGACAAGTCTTGTAGATTTCAGAACAAGCAGAGGAGAGTAACTAGCAACGTCAAACCCTAACAACGCCAGAATTTGAAGGATGCTTGAAGTGAGTGATTAAATAGATATAAAAAAAGAGTGAAGGTGTGTGCGTGTGTACGAGCTGATCTGAGAGGGGTAGTGAGAAGAAAAAAGGGAAGCGGGTAGAATCTTCTATAAGTACTCGACCATAAGAAAATTTCACACTCTCTCTTGAGGACCAATGATGTTTCCACTCGGCAGTTTTTTTTTCTGACTCTCATTGTCTTTCCTCTTCTATTCTACTTGTCTTTGTAACCTCCCCTCCCATTCGAATGTTTTTTCCCTGCCCTCCACTTCGAGGATTTGCCCTTTCATCCTCCTCCTCCTCCTCCACCTCCTCCTCCAGTCCCGTAATATTTTCCTGCAATTTTCCGCGATCAATCGCCCGTATCGTAAAAGGGGGCGGCCCATGCTGTGAAGGAGGCCCAATCTCCAACAAGGTGCCATTATCTTCCCTACCATCATCATCTGGCCCTTGTCCGATCAGAGGGCCCTGCAAGTCCGCATACATACCTTTGACCAGAAGTTGCTCTGCCATGTATTTTGCGTGCTGGTGTTTGCAGTTCGGTGGGAACATGCTCTCATTCGCTGTTGGCCCTCGAGGACTTGCCTTCTGAGTCTAGCTATCATGAGAGGTTTGTCGAATTTCCTGGCTTGCAGCTGCCATAATAGCTGCGAGTGATATGCATAACCTTGCTCACCAATCCAGCAGCGAATCGCATATGGAAGGATAAGTAGGGAGTGAAAAATAAGAAAAAAGAGGAAAAAAAAAAAAACCTGATAGCGACTAAACAAGTTACAGGCTGCCCCTCAATGCCCTATCCGCGCACGATCCACCATCAGAGCTTTTCAAGTCATTCATTGACCTAATGGTGGCCTCATTATCTTGCGGGGTGAAAGCTCCACTGCCACAGAATCCATCCCCACCCCCTTTCCCAGTCTCGGAGCACGAGAGCCCTTGTTTACACTGACCATCCCGCGATTATCTCAACCTACTAAGGTCCTAAAAAAAACCACATCCACTCCCATCCCAATTGCCACGGCCGAAATCAGAAGGGGAAACAAGAAAGCGGCTAGTCCAGTTTCCCCTAGCTTCCTTCCTCTCACCTCCTATGGACTACATACCCACATACATCCTGTAGCAATACCAACTACGGCACTCCCTACGGAAGCGGGTATGCAGCATTGAATACAATCCCCGCGAAACAAATAAAAATAAAAATCCAGTCAGCCAGCGTCCCCCCAATCACAACTCCGGGGGGAGCAAAAGGCAAATTTCACAGAACCGCACTCACCCTTGTTCAAGCGCCTCTGTCGAAGGTCCGAGTCACACCTGGTGGCTGGTGGCTGAATCTAATACATTCCATGGTAATTCCAGACATTTTTTCTTTTCTTTTCTTTTTTTCCTCCGGTTACCAAGGTACGGTACATGATGGGATGAAGGCATCCGGAGATGGAGTTGCTGACGCTTTAGTGTTTGCTCTCTTATGGCAAGAAACTTTTACCATTGTGGAAGCTAGATCGACAAGAAATTTCCCAGCAGAACCCGTTACGGGGGAGGCACAGTACCACACAGGAGATGCTTACTTTTGCCGTGGCCATCTCGTGGGAAGCCGACGTGCTGGAACCGTGGTACAAGCCAGAGAGGTGTCCGATAATATGAGAGACATTCCCGAGGGATGGCATGGAAGGATGGGTACTGCATGTGTGGGACTGAGTGATGTGTGATGTGTATGTGAATGAGTGTGTGGTGGGTGAACCTTGCCCTGGCGGGTAGGGTACGGCAACTTGGCTCACCTTGCCGGGTCGGGAAGTGAACGAGTCTTTTTTTTGTTTGTTAGGAGATCTGGGTTCTTTCCGGGTTCGAATTTCTTCCTTCCTTCCCTAATACCTATTAATCGAGTGGTGATATAGGTGTGTGTGGGCTTTTCAATATCTGGATACCCGCTGAGTCTCCCCCCTCTCTACGGTATATCCCTGGTGTATCTACAGCCAGGCTAACAAGGCGAGTGATATCTCCCATATTTCATACCTATTCTCGTCCGGAATATAGCATGCATCATACCGCAGTAAACAATTAAGCAATAATAATAATAATAAACTCCCGAAGGCATCTGGAGCCCCAAAGTTAACTCGACCTGCCGCATCAATAAACCCCTTCAGGGCAGAAAACAGGCAAATACCCCAAACACCCCCCAAAAATACCCCTACTTATCCCGAACCCAGGAACCAGGACAAGACAACAGCAAGCAAACAAAAGTACTCGCATAAAAACTCCATTTTAGGAATCCCCCCCCCTCGCCGTGACAAGGCGACCTAACGAAAACCCCGCCGCACTGCGATAGCTAGTACCGGTACTCGAGTACCTAAACACTTTGACCTTCTACTATCTCTCGGTTTTACGCTACCGGTATCGATGCCGGATGTGATGAATTTCTGCTTACCTTTTTGCTCCCTAAAGCTGGAAACGGAAGGCTGTTGCGAGTTTGTCTGGCACTGAGTCGGACGGGGGTTTGAGACTGGTGAGGCGTGGGGAGGACTTGGCAGGCACGCGAGCGAGAGAGCAAGGGAGCGAGGGAGTTACATAACGATGGGAAAGGCATCCGTGCCCTTTTTCATTCTTCTTTCTCTCTTATGATACTGTACGGCCAGTTGTGTCCGTTACCGGCAGTACTGGTACGGTCAACTCAGCGCAAGACAGATTAACGTCATCTCAGCTCTTTTTTTCCCTCGCCCTACGTTTTTTCTCCTCTCTCCACCCCAGTAGCAGCAGTGGTAGCAGTAGCAATCGTAGTGCTAGTGCAGAACACCGATTGCGTAAAAAGAGAGGGAAACAAACGAAGATGTCCCTATCGGCGAGAACAGCGGGGGGGGGATGCTCTTGATGACTTTCGCGCCGTTGGGTTGAGCTGTAATACGGTACCTGGGAAGACTGGTGCGTGCTGTACCCCATACTTTGGGGTGCTTGCCGGGATTTTCCCGTAGTCCCACGAATAAATCCAAGGACTTGGCGGAAGAAAAATCAATACCTACTCTACTGTTCCCCATCTGCCGAAGATTCCCGTTTACAGTCATCAACGTAATACCATATTCACGGCCTTATACGGCAACATAATTTCACACAAGTCCCGGTCCCTCGTAACCATACGTAACCTATGTCTCTCTTTGTCCCTCTTTCCTTACTTAGTTATTCTGACTCCTGCCCTCTTTCTTTTTTTTTCTTCCCTCCCTTTTTGATACTGCACAGCGGATCACCCCCCTACGGATAATTGGTCCATTCAACAGTCTGCCCTGTGATTGGGTAGGTCTCGGAAGGGGGCGGTTTGTGATAGGCTAGATCTAGTGGGTGAGGTAAACCTCACCCACTTCATTAACATCACTTGACTGTGGGAACAGTACAGTATGGCGGTAGGGTAAGGGTTTCCGCATAACGTAGTAATACTGATAAATAAATAGGAGAATTGAGTTGTTTGATACAGCGCATCAATTCTGGAGGGGTTCTGGAACTGCGGCATCATCCCTTTGAGAAGAGAAGGTTGGGGTGGGGCTTGCCGTTCCGTTCTGATGCGGATGTGCGCGATGGGTAGCGTGAGGGAGGGGAGGGAATCTAAGTGATTCTAGAAGGTAATTACTTCCCCCCCCCTCCCCCCGGTAGAGTACTTGTACAATGCGGGAGACCAGGTATGGTAGTGTACAAGACAGTGTTGGATTCGGGACATAGAGCCCGTATTTGGCTGTCTTCACGCTCCGTCACGTGAAATCCTCAAGTCGTTTCAACCGTTTGAATGATGACGGAATATGAATAGCGCTGACATCTGATTGCAATCGTGCGGGCGATCCCGAGTTGGCCGCCCGGCACTGTTTTCTTGGGTTGACCTGAGCTGGGTTGAGCCGACCCAAGCTCTCCAAGGCTTTTTTCTTACACCAGGCCCTTCCGCTATTATTCTCATTTTTACCTAATGCCTATGTATCCACCGTCGTCACTATACTACACTCCGCTCCTCCGTGCCCGCTCAGGGACTTACGGTATATTTAGTCAGTTGGTGGGGGTGGCTTACCCTCCCCTACCCGCCGGCCGGCCAAGTTCATTCCCTACGCTACCACTACTTAGCACGGCCCGTGCCGTGGGGTTAAGGTGCTACCGTATCTAGGCTAGAACTTAGCAACTGCAGGAAGTGGCTTGGTATGATAGATTTATCATCGTTAAATTTTTCGATGAGGTGCTTTCCTTTGCGCCGTGCGGGGATATCGCAGTATGCTCACCTGATTGGACACGCCCCCAGCGAAGAAACATGCAGCACTTTGTGAAACATTTTGGCGTTTAAGCGAATGGTTTGGCGAGCCTTCTTCCATTCGCTTTGTTTTCCCTTCCGCTTTTGCGATGTTTTGTTTTTGTTTTTTTGTTTTGCCTTGTTTTTGTCTTAGGGTTGGGTTGTGATGCATGAGATGCGGTGTGGGGTTTGCGGTTGCGCTCAAAGTTAAGTTTTTTTCATTTCTTTTTCTTTTTCTTTTTCATTTCTCCTCTCTTTTTTTTTTTTTTCATTCTAGGCGGGGGTGATGATGAGCTCCGATGATCTACGGTATGTGCTGGACTGTAACTGTACTGTACTCGTACTGTGTGATGCCGTGATTGACGGCTTGTGGGTTCTGGAATATACTATAGTATCATACATGCGGCAACTTTGCTTCCTCCCATCCATCTATGATACCCATCCTTCCATCTACCTACCCGGCAGGCTATTTCCAATCCGAGCATGTGCCAGCTCCACTCATTCGCCGTCGGATATTAGCCAAAGAGCTCTGCGCATTTCGAGTGACGGCTCATGACTATCGGCAGATCTGATTAGCACAGCACGTTCTGCCTCTTCCCTCATCAAATCCATTTCATCCACCCATCCACATCCATCTGCGGTATCCCCCAATAAAAAACCCCCATCCAATCACCCCCCAAACAATAAAATGTACCAACTTAGCGAAAGGAAAAGAAAAAAAAAGAAACCCTTGCCAGTTGCGGCAAAACCCACCACCCATTAGCCCAGGAGCAAATCCGATGAAGCGACGTTGAAGTGCTGTACTGGCGGGACCTCGATCAGCACAGCACAGTATTATACTATACCCAACTAATAACAGAACTAACTAAACTAATAACTAAATTAACTAACCTAACTAACACGGTTCTTCTTCCTCTTCTTCTCCTGCTTCTTGCTAGTCCCCTGAGCGGGGGGGGGGGGGGGGGGGGGGGGGGGGGGGGGGGGGGGGGGGGGGGGGGGGGGGGGGGGGGGGGGGGGGGGGGGGGCGGGGGGGGGGGG
>Ga0307517_10002457_pt1 | contig 29624 bp, 38 predicted proteins | sample 23_EM_MG_FD_194515 | JGI IMG/M metagenome (GOLD analysis project Ga0307517, IMG submission 194515) | Populus trichocarpa ectomycorrhiza microbial communities from riparian zone in the Pacific Northwest, United States - 23_EM | ecosystem: Host-associated > Plants > Roots > Unclassified | place... | reverse complement strand
ACTACCGTGCCTGTCCAAAGGATCGCGGGCGAATGGAAGAGGCGACGGTCGCAGCTTGGCGATGCTGTTTGAATCGTCATAGCTATATTGGTCCTCGTGACCCAAGGAGGGGTTATAGGTAGGAGCGCCAGGGGCCGGATGATGGGAATATGGATTGAATGCCGGCATAGGAGGATAGTCCATGCTTTTCTCGGCATTGAAATAGTAGTCTTTGGTGTGGTTGTAAGTACTTCCATTGACGCGGGTAGCCACCGATGAAGAATCGTCGTCGTCGACAGAAAACTTCGGGAGGGTAGGTTGTGGAAGGGGTTTAGCAATGAGTTCACCCTTCTTGTTCATGAGGTGAGAATAATCTCCCTTGGCTTCTTTCTTTTCAATCTTCATTGCCTCGTCACAACGTTCCTTCGTCTTGAGCTTCATCATCACACCGATGCGCTAAAATGAACGACCTAAGAAACAAGTCGAATCATAGGAAAGAATGATGTATACCTTGTCTATTTGGTGACAACAATATTCCTTCAAGTTACCACGTATATGAAATAACAAGGGGATGTAACAAATCGCAGCGAGCAACAGGAGGAGCATGGACCCGGCGCAAACAGCAACGGTGAAGAACGACGAGACCGTCAGAGCAGAGGTAGAGTTACTGTTGTCTTTGAAATACTTTCGGACATCGTACCAAGAGCCAGGGTTGTCTTTCTTCACAAGATAGACGGCATACAAGGTGAGAGCATTAATCGCTTGGCGAGGTGCATCAGCGAGGAGTAGACGCTTCCAACCTATGTCTTATTAGAAAGGAGCCAAAAAAGTTGATGATTAACCTACTCTTGAAAGTAAAGAAGACGAAGAAAGCAAAATCGTCGCTCAGCTTGGTTGAATTCCTTATATGTTCGAAGAAGCAGAAGTGATCATAAGACCCTATAGGAGACATAAAGTTGTTGGATGGCCAGGGGATTACAAATAAACTCACTTAGGGAGAAGTAGTCGTGAGCCAGAACGTTGGTGAACGCAGAAGAGATGTCACGAGACTGAATGACAGTCCTCGCTTTCCTGGACTCATATGCAAGCTGTAATACGAAGTAAGCGGATATTGTCTAACAAGGAATGAAGATGACTTGCCAGTAAAAAACTAACAAGGATGCAAGATACGAACAACCATTTCCCGGTGGTGAAAGGGATGAAAACGCAGCCCTTTATATCCTGACATTGCTTGAAGATTTCATTTGACCAGTTTTTGGTGGTTAACATGGTCACGGCGGAGAAAATATCGAAGATGTAGACTAGGAAGGACTTGAGGACAATGATGTAGAGCCATAGATATCTGAAAATCATCAGAAGTTGTCAAAAAGTTGGCCATTGACCATACTTGAGGCGCATAAAAAAACCGGGGTCATAGAACTCCCTAGTGTCTCTGAAGTCGAACTGTGAATCACATGGTCAGCATCGATGGTGAGAGTAGCAGCTGTGAAATACCTTGTGTTGCACGACGACCTCTTTCTTCCACTTGGCAATCCCACACATTTTGGCAGTGCTCTAGTAATAGTATACGGCGAGGACAGTAACGAGAGTATAGCTTAATAGTGAGCCAGCCAGTGGCATAAGCTTAGGGACTGTCAGATGGACTGAGCGAGGGCGAAAAAGAGTGGCGGCTAAGACGAGGCCTAGCAGACGAAACAACGACAGGAGGAAACAGTAGAAACCAACTGATGGCACCAATTCGGCAAGTGCCGAAAACAGTTCTCAACACAATGACTACTGTCCAAAAGATAAAAGTGGGTATTCGGTTTGGCACAATTGTCATTCAATCCAGTATCTGATGCGGCATGACAGGAGGTTGAAGATGAAATGGTATATGGCTTGTTTCTCATTCTTATTGTTTCCTACCGTATCTGCAGGCCAGAAGTGTGTCAAGTATCAGCATGGTAATCACCCAATTGCTCATCTTGTTTCAGCGCAAAAGAATAAGGCCACGAGTTACCATCTTGGTCAGCTCAAGGCTAAGTTAGCCAAACTAAAACGCGAATTGATCAGTCCATCTTCTGGGAGCGGTGGTGGTGGTGGGGGAATTGGATTCGATGTTGCTCGGTTTGTACGCTTGACAATGGAAATTTTATACTCATCCGGACCTTCCGCACTTCCAGAACTGGTGTGGCGTCCGTTGGATTTGTAGGATTCCCTTCAGTAGGAAAGGTTTGTATCATGGTAATTCATTCTTCACCTGCTGATTACGTTTGTCAGTCTACCCTGATGTCGAAGTTGACCGGAACACATTCGGAAGTGTCAGAAATCGACTTCACCACTCTCACTACTGTTCCAGGTACTCTCAAGATTCATGGTGCCCCAATACAGATCTTGGATCTTCGTATGTTCAACTTCGATCTTTCCCGAGTATCTCAAACCTCCCATTCAGCTGGAATCATCGAAGGCGCAGCAGAAGGCAGGGGTAGAGGCAAACAAGGTAATTACCAGCATACTATTTTCTTTCCCGACTTGCTCACAGTTCGACTGCAGTTATTGCAGGTACGAATACCAACTCCCGACACCATCACTACAACTAAAACTTCCACACCCAGTCGCACGGACTTGTCACCTCATCTTCATCGTTCTCGATGTTCTTAAACCACTCGGTGACAAGAAGATCATCGAAACAGAACTAGAAGGATTCGGCATTCGTCTCAACAAAAAACCACCAAATGTCACGGTTCGCAAAAAGGAAAAAGGAGGGATCGCAATCACAAACACAGTTCCACTGACGAACATCGACCATGACGAGATAAAAGCGATCCTTAGCGAGTATAGAATCAACAATGCCGATATTGCCATAAGGGAGCCAAATACCACAGCCGATGATTTGGTGGACGTTATTGAGGGAAACAGGTACTTTAACTCTGCAGTCATTACAACGGAATAGTAACGAAAGACCGCAGAGTTTATATTCCTGCAATCTACGTATGTAACTGCTACATCTTGCGCGGTCATCAGTAACTCATCGTCTCTGCCAGGTTTTGAACAAGGTTGGAACCCACACCTACCCGATTTAAGTATAAAACTAAGATCCAAAGTCCAGATCGATGCGATTTCGATAGAAGAACTAGATCTCCTGTTTGAATCCCCTTTTGTCATTTTTAATCAGCTGAGCCCTTCTCAGATACAAAATTCCAATGTCCGTACCAGTCTCCTCGCGGGAATGGTGGAACGTCGATGAGCTTCTCGAGAGGATGTGGGAAACGCTGAGCTTGGTCCGAGTGTATACTAAACCACGCGGTCTAGCACCAGATTACAGCGCACCAGTAGTCCTAAAGCGTGGAAGGTGTACTGTGGAAGATTTCTGCAGCGCAATTCATAAAGAAATTGCTAAACAGATGAAGTAGTCAGTGCATGTGCGGTTTATTTGTTTCTGTCCTCCTGACTGTTGCCCAAACTACAGCGCGATTGTATGGGGTGCTAGTGCGAAACACTCGAGGGGTCAAAAGGTCGGCTTAGAGCACGTCCTCGAGGACGAGGATGGTGAGTTAAATGTTGCAATCAGCGATTATCTATTAACACCCAATAGTCGTCCACATCTCCAAGAAGTAGATATCCAAAATAGTACGACAGCATTGCTTGAGCAAGTGGAGTATGAATACAGATGTCTACTTAAGCTCGCTTAGTTGCCCTTGGTACGATGATTCTTCATGGAGGTATATGAACCCAAGCCTCAGAAAGCTCCATATCAACCCAATGGAACAATACAAGCTCGTAAGCATCAAGGGCAAAAATTCCACAGCAGATCTCTGGCCTAAGAGTGGGAAGAAGGTCGTGAAAACTAACAGCAGTGGGAATCCAGCGAGATAGATTCTTTCCAGTAAGTCCATGACGACATATTTGAAAGATCTTGGGTATCTGCAAACACGAAATAAAAGATGTCAGACGACGGTGTTCAGAATAGATGAAACTTGACAGACTCGTAGACCCGGCGACTAAGCGGGAAGTAAACAGCTGCAATCCAGACAGCGGAGTATGAGACCTTGATGATGGATTCTGCAGTAGATTAATTAGAGTTTCATGGTTCAGTGGACTAACGAACCAGCTGGAGTAAAAATTAGGGGGAAAAGGGAGTAGATCCCAGCAACGTTTGCAATTATAAAGGTTCTAAAATACGCTTGTCGTTCTGCAGCAAGTAAGCTGAAAAGACTCGCGTCAAACATATGCTAACGTTCAAAACAAAACATACCTCAAAGGTATGAGGACGAGGAGGACGGCTTTTTCGTGAACATGCCAACCAAACAGGAATGACGTCCAACCAGATAACGTTAAGGCGGTCAAGAAGGACTTGTAAGTTGGAACTCTCCAGAGTTTGATGAGCCACAGCTGCGAATAAAAAAAATGAAATGAAATGAACACTCCAGCATCTAGGACACTTACGAGCTGGAAAGCGATAGTAATTATGAAAGTATGAATCGGCTTAACGTTTGGTATCACGGCAAAAATGGTATCTCCGACAAGTCCTCGAGAGGTAGACACTACGCCAGCTTCATTAACGGGTATATCGGAACCGATTATTTTTACATCTGGCATTGCAGTCATATCTAAGCATCCATTCGTGCTATGAAAAGACTCACATTTCAAAAGCACTCTATCAGCAGCTGTGACAAGTGCCCAGAAGTTAGGAGCCCAGTATGCGTGGTTCAACCCTCGGGTAAAGGGGAACAATCTTGAAAGTAACTGAGGGATCTGACCCATTAGGGCGAAAGGGCCAAGGGACAGGACGAAAACGGCGATAACAGCGTTGGCCAATGATAGGAAATTCTTGAGATGGATTTCCCCAACAGAAGAAATACAGTAGGATCTGAGGAGATACACAAAATACGCTGGCTGGAGGGGGGATCAGTGGAAGAACGGTGCAAAATAGGAAAGACAGACTGCTAGATACATATAAATATGTTTAAAATTAAGGAGAACGGCGAAAAGTATGCCACAAGCGAGTTTGTTTCCCTACATTGCGAAAGATCAGTAACCAAACAGGATGATATGGATGACAGAGAAGGTACATTGCGCGCCATCAGCACCGACCACAGAAGGATGCCATACATGAAACCGTTATACTGGAAATGGATGTGGTCGACAATGATGAAACCTGGGTGCATGAATAAAGACGCAGAGATGATCTTTTGAATGGGAGGATCGACAGAGCCTCGATTGAATCTAATACGAGAATCGATAAGCTCCTTGCATGTGGAATCTCGTGAACCTACTTTAAAAGTACCAGCCCAAGGACGAGCTCTGTAATAATGACGGTTATCCTTTGGTATACAACCACAGGCCACCCATCATAGTTGAGGTTATTCAGATCGACCATTTTGGGATCTATAAATGACGCTGGAATGGACAAGAATTTCTCAAAATATGCGAAGAATGGTGGATAATCCAGGGCTGCAAAGGGATCTCAGTCTTCACATTGAGGATAAGCCGTAGTGCAATCACTCCACTCTGAAGTAGTCTGAAATTTTTCAGTCAATCATTGAAATAAACGATCTTTCAGAAACGCACGTCATAGTACCATTTTGACATTGGCAGAGTATGAGTAATTGCCAACCAATTCCTATGCACTTCAAAATCGGTGGACCGGCTGGGTCAGGTAAGTTCTGTATCAAGTTCTGCAGACAATAAACTCACTAGGAAGGAATGAGGAGAAGTTTGAAAGCAGTAGAAAGGAATAAGATGTCCAATTCGGCTGGAAGGATGTCGATTTCCATCCACGAACTTCCAACTTCTTCCGTAGTAGAATGCGGTTGTGCTGAGGATTTCTTAGGGGACAACGAGGGCATATTAGCCTCACCGGGAGCATTCAGAGTTGACATTTTCAGACAAGACTGAGAAATCACGTGCTTTCACGCATTCAACAGTTACCGTCAACGTTAAGACTCAAATCCACCAAATTGTCATGAGTGACCAATCCACACACCCAATCGGCGCGAAAGACCAAGCTAGGTATGCTCTGACTTGCCCGCGTTTCATGACTCTCACTGTCTCCGTTATTACAGCGGAGTCCTCGTCAAACTCCTTATATTCACTATGATGCTTGGTGTTGTCCCGATAGGTTCATACTTTGGCACTCTAGATCGTGTGTGGAATGGTGTGTCTGTCTGTCCAATCAAGTTTGAACTTTTTTTAAAAATGGTTAGGGAATACAACGATGGCTGCAATCACGGCGGTCGTGTCCGCCAACTTTATTCTCCTTGTCTACATACTTGTTTCTATATTTGAGGACTCAAAAACACATCCATCAACGAAAGAAGCGTCGAAAGCTACTCCAGAAGAAGACAGAAAGGAGAGGTGAATGGCTAGATTGGAACTACTCAGCTACTGTGGCTTTTCTCAGACAGGTTATTTATTAGTCAGTGTCATCGTCTTCTAGATGGATTCACCACAGAATTCACATGTTCCTTCCTTTTCTTTCCCATTTTTGTACAATGTCTTTGGCATTTGAAGGTAACGCCGTGTATAAAGCTTTGACACTCGTACAACGATTCATCCTCGTTTTACAGTCTCTTCGACATGGCGACACCTGTCTCTTTCTGAATCCCCTCAACTCTATTCTTTGTTTTCTCCCTTATCTTCGAAAGATTTTCACCTCATCCTGTGAAGCAGTGCCGTTTGAAATTTGTGGATGTGAGACCTATCCCAAGAGTTGCATCTTTGTCAATGACCTTTGACTCACCCGAGGCAGAATTTTATATTTGGTGCCTAAACTCCCATCTTCGAAAGGAACATGAATCGAATAAATTCAATTGTCGCTATAAAGAACGAAGTGTAAACTAATCTTACAAGGAAATGCTTTTCGACCCCAAAGTGGACAAAAGCTACTACATATTAGACATTTCTCCAGGGATTATAGAGTACTGTGTGTTGGGCGTTGACATTGTTCTTCTCTAATATGACAACTTTGTCAAGATCCAATCAAAAGCCTGAAAAGCACAGTGGACTTACACATTTTATTGGCAAAAAAATAGCTGTGTTGTGGCACCCAGAATAGAATCAACTAGAGTATTCAGCAGACCTGCGATAGACTTGCTGGGTCGGTGTTTCACAGGATCTGATTGATGCCTTGACACTAGTACAGGCAGAGGGCGATAGCAAGTTGGAGTCCATCAGTTTATCGATCGGAGGGTTTGGAAGTGGACTGTTCGGAGGACTTGTCTTCGGAGGCGAAACGCTCGTCAGAGGGCGACCAAGGCCCCTCTTCGTCGACGAAGCGAAACTCGCCTGTGAAAGCGATCTCAGTGACCGTGGCCTAGGAGAGGCTGGTGATCCAAGAGGTGAATAAGGCAGCAGACTACTATGGGAAGAAGGGAAGGAAGGTTTCAAAGCGAGCGGTTTCGGCACTTTCTTGCGCACCAGGAGCGGTGGTGGCTGAGGGAATAGGGAAAGCGGAAATTCGTGAAAATCACCGCTTTGTATAGTAGACACTGGAATTTTTGGTGGAGGGGAGGTGTGACCACCATACCCTTTGGGAGATGAAGTACTCTCGGTCTTTGGACGCAGGCGATCGGTAAGGTAACCTGGTGAGTCGGGTGGTTCGGTAGGAGGAGTGATCATTGACAACCGTGTTCTTCTAGTTGCAATCCTTGCTGTCTGGCCACGGAGACTCGAGGACTTCTCAACGATACTTAGGCATGGAATATTAGGGGATGAACGGGACGAGACTGAGGACCGCTCCGACCTGTAGGCCGCTAAATTATCGTCCTGGTCGTAATTCACATCTGTCGGTGGTAGAAGACGTAAAGAAGGCAAGGGGGAGGGAATACTAGAATTCCTTCCGCGACGAGGATGAAAATCGGAAGCACGGTCGTCTTGTTTGTTGCGCGAGGCGTATTTGGACGCAGGAGGAATTGTGAAGCAGGTTAAAGGGGACGCAGGCTGACTTTCTCGACGGGGATTACGGCACAAGGATGTAGCTTGTTCACCACAGTATGACGTGCTTTCCTTTACAGTGGATTTGTGCCGTTTGATTGTTATCCATTTATGAGACGCAAGGACGGAGTTGGTATAGTCATCAAACGAAATTTGTTCGGGCTTGGGAAGGGTAGTCCGGCGAAACGCATTACTTGCAGACCGATACGACCAACTTCGAGATCTCCTAGGAGAAGGGACATAATGGAAAGTAGATGCCCGGGTATTACGCTTGTCTGTGCGCTTCTTTTCCCATTTCTTCCAAGCCTTGCGAAGGAATGCGACAGGCTGCATGAGGGGAGAGATGGCCACGATTTCTGGTGCCCGACGTCAAGTTGGAAATGAGGAAATGACCACAAGATATACACCAAACGAAGTTATATCCACAGAAGATCAAATAATTTAACCTCGGATCGAGGTAAGTAGCTGAACGACACATTTGCTCTGTCCTTCAGCCAATATTCGCCAGTTAACTGTTGCATAGATACATGTCGACCGTGATTATGATCTTGTGGTTTTTCGTGGAGCGATATCATCGCCTCTCGACCAAGAAACAACAGCCTTTGAGAAGTCAGTAGGCTTATTGGCAGGCAAAGTCTAAGAACTGCGTGTAATCACCGTCGCGTATACAGCACAGGATTTCGTCGATGGACTGTCACCCAGGGTTTTCTCATCAATAATTGCTTCTTCACATGGCCCTCGAGTGACAGAGATATCCACTTTAGAGGTCTTTTGCTTGGAAGCTCCCCAACTCCGGTCCAACAATGGGAAATTGGGGGTTCAATATAAGACCAACAAGCTCAAAATAAAACACGGAGTGCGTCGTTTCTTGTGACGAGCCCAAGTGGATGCAAGAAAGATGCAAAATTAGACAGACAAATTGAAGCAAACATGGGCATCATATCACACCGATAATTCAACTTTTCCACCAAGTAATACATACAGAAATTATATGATGTTGCAGATAAAATACATATGACGATTTATACAGAGAATAACGAAGAACGAATAAAATAGCAAGCATGCTAAAAACACATTTTTAGAAGTCCTCATCCAGACAGCTACAAATACAAGGTTGATTAGTCAATTGCAATTATGTGAAAGAGCCAGGTAACTCACAAAGATTTTGTCGACTGTGACGTTACATCCGGTGTAGACGTGTGGTTAATGCCTGCTTTGGCATAATCCGAAACCCGCTTCTCGAAAAAGTTGGTCTTGCCCTGTAGCGAGATCATGTCCATGAAGTCGAAAGGGTTCGTCTTGTTGTAGTACTTCTCGTTACCCAATGCGACGAGGAGACGATCAGCGACGAACTCGATGTACTGGCACATCAAGTCAGAGTTCATGCCAATCAGCTTGCATGGGAGGGCATCTGTGAGGAACTCCTGCTCGATGGCAACGGCTTCGGTGATGATACGTTCAACAGTTTCAGGATGGGGACGGCGCTTCAGGTGGCTGAAGAGGAGACAGGCGAAGTCGGTATGCATACCCTCGTCACGGGAGATGAGTTCGTTGGAGAAAGTAAGACCAGGCATGAGCCCACGCTTTTTGAGCCAGAAAACGGATGCAAAAGAACCCGAGAAGAAAATACCCTCGACTGCGGCGAATGCAACTAATCGCTCCCCGAAGCTTGCATGCTTGTCGGAAATCCAGCAGAGGGCCCAATCAGCCTTGCGCTTAACGCAAGGAACGGTCTCGACGGCGTCGAATAGGTAGTCTCTTTGAACGGGGTCTTTGATATAGGTGTCGATGAGGAGGGAATAAGTTTCCGAGTGAATATTCTCCATCATAATTTGGAAACCGTAGAAGCAGCGTGCCTCGGCGGCTTGTACTTCGTTAGAGAATCGCTCGACCAAATTTTCGTTGACAATGCCATCAGAGGCGGCGAAGAACGCGAGGACGTGAGAAATAAAGTGACGCTCGTCATCGTTAAGACGATTGTTCCAGTCGTGCATGTCCTTGGAGAGGTCCATCTCCTCGGCAGTCCAGAATGAGGCTTCGGCTTTCTTGTACATTTGCCAAATCTTGTCACGACGCGTCAGAACAGACGTATATTCGAGAGATAAAAGATCGTACTTCGTGGTATTGAATAGGAAAGAGGACAAACCGGCGACGCGACTCCTTGAGAAGGGGCTCCTCGCTCTCTGGTAGGTCCACGTCACCAACATATTTACGGGGACCGAAGGGGTCGTCGTCGGCTTCGGGTGCGTCAGTTTGTGAAGCTGGCGACTCGGGAAGCCTTTCGTCGTCAATGACTAATTTTATTGACTTGACGGGTGAATCGAGGGAGAAAGCAGCCAAAGCTGCAGCAGCCTATTAGGAGATGAGTTGGAGTTGAACAAGGCGGGTAACGACGAGTATACCTTCTTAGAAGGTGTCGCCAAAGAGACCAGGGAAGGGGCAGGGGCAGACATGATGGTAGCCATTTGATAAGAGCGCGTCAGAAACTGAAAGTTGGCCAGCACATTTTATAATAATTTGACTGTGTCTCTGTTTGGTCCGATTTCAACAAATGTTTGTTGAATATTTCCAAATTCGCGCTGCGTGTCCATTTCACGTGACTTAAATTACCGCGTCAATCACGCGTACTTATGTTTTTTTTTCTTCCGCGGAGTCATGTTTGCGGACAAAGTCGTTTCTGAGGATACCCAGCACAGGAATCGGTTTGTGGGTGATGTCGACCTCCCAGAATGTGCGCAGCACGTCCAGCCCCCCTATTTGGCATCTGAATCCCTATTTTAGGCGAAGAACCATTGCTGAAGGAGAGCAATCGCCGTTTTGTCCTGTTTCCAATCCAGTATCCAGAGGTTTACCTTCAGCCCATTCTGTTGCCATTTCATTCAACCTCGCATTCTATATAGATCTGGAAATTCTACAAAAAAGCACAAGCATCCTTCTGGACAGCAGAAGAAATCGACCTCTCTCTTGACATTTGGCAATGGGACCACCTAACGTCCGGAGAGCGTTTCTTTATTTCCCATGTCCTCGCTTTCTTCGCCGCCTCAGACGGCATCGTCAACGAAAACCTTGTCGAACGGTTTTCTAACGAAGTCCAGGTGGCAGAAGCCCGATGTTTCTATGGCTTTCAAGTCATGATAGAAAATGTTCACTCTGAAACATACTCCCTGCTCATTGAAACATATATTCGAGATTCACAAGAACGCGCACATCTCTTCAATGCCATCGAAAGCATACCATGTGTCAAGCACAAAGCCGAGTGGGCTCTGCGGTGGATTTCAGACATGCGTTCGACTTTCGCTGAACGCTTGGTCGCTTTCGCCGCAGTCGAAGGCATATTCTTTTCAGGCTGTTTCGCTGCAATATTCTGGCTGAAAAAGCGTGGTCTAATGCCTGGGCTCACATTTTCCAACGAACTAATTAGTAGAGATGAGGGAATGCACACAGATTTTGCCTGCCTGCTCTTTCTACACCTACGACGCAGACCACATCCAGAAACAGTCTCGCGTATTATTACTGAAGCCGTCGAAATTGAAAAGGAGTTCATGACAGGTTTGCGTTCCATCCTCATTTCCCGTTCTGAATGCATACTTATGCCTTCCCAGAGTCCTTACCCGTCGATCTGATCGGTATGAACAAGGACCTCATGTGCCAATACATTGAATTTGTAGCTGACCGTCTTCTGACCGCCCTGGGCTGTGAGAAGATATATAAAACCGCCAACCCTTTCGACTTTATGGACATGATCTCCCTTCAAGGCAAAGCAAACTTCTTCGAGAAACGTGTGTCGGATTACGCAAAAGCCCATATCAACCATAGCCAACCCAACTCCGTGTCACCCAGCCGACTTTTGTGAGCCTCTTATTATCCTTGAACCTTTTTGGTCCTACTGATGCGAATGGTTGCAGTTCGCTTACCGAAGATTTCTAATTCTGAGATTTCAATGACCATATCTGCCCCCGGAAACCACCTCTCATAATTATACTTAACACGTTAATCAGGTTTATTTCAACGAGGATGATTGGTTGACCTTTGTAATATTTAGCTAGATAGAACTAACCCCCAACATTTCCGAGTCATGTGATGACTTCAATGGTGCTCTGACATAAAATGATTCATGAAAGTAGTATGACCCTACGACGGATGTTCAAACGGTCATGGTCAATACTATATTGGTTCCCAACCGGCCTCTTCTTGTCAACCCATTTCTATCATCTAAAAACCATTTCAGGACGAAGTATGCAGGTTGGTTTTTCTTTTCCTGTTTGATATTCCATACAGAGGACTTATTGCTCTTAGAAAGCCAACTCTCAACCCCGACTCTTCACCATCTAGAGATGTTGCCCTCTTTAGTCGTTTTGCCGTGCACACTTTGGGTGGTTATACCCGCGGTGACATCGTCACTTTCCGGTTCGCCTAATTTCTCCATATCTGAGTCCTGACCAAAAAAAGTTGACACGCATATAAAGGTCCCCAGAAAATCCAAACCGTGTCTTGATTAAGAGGATACTAGCTACTGAAGGGAATAGCGTTAAAACCCTGCCTCCATACCCCGAGAAAGAAGTCAAGATACCACAAGGCCACGTATGGGTAGAAGGTAAAAATCGTCTCCACCAACTGAATCCCTTTTAACCACAACACTCAGGAGATGAGCATTTTGTCAGTGACGACAGCAATCGTTTTGGGCCCGTAAGCCCTTCCCTCCATCTCGACAGCTTTCCAACTGACTTTTACATTCTCATCAAGATCTCCGCAGGCCTCATTGAATCGAAGCTGGTCATGCTCGTATGGCCGCTCAATAGATTTGGGCAACTGAAGAAATATAGCGAGTTGCATTCCCATGACGTGGATCGAACCGTTCTAGACGAACTCAAGAAGGAGCAAATTAGACATTCACGGGTTAAGTCAGGTTATCCATAGAGATCTTGTATCACTCGAAGCACATGAAGATCGCCCACTTCAGACTGAGATTGGTTTGAACGAATTTGTCTTCCATACCTAGAATCTCAATTTTTACTAAGGTGCTCCAGTATCGAAGGGTTTTTTTCTCATTCAGGATGATGTCCTTTACCCGTCAAGATGAATACCTAGCACAAGAGCATATGTACAGGAAAAATAGAAACGAAAGCGAAATAAGTGACCGCAGGTTAAACATAAATAGGAACAGAATACAAGATCTTTATAAATTCCAATGGTTAACCCCACCCATCTGACACAAAAGGGATGACCATTTGATACGTCTCATTATTCGCCCTTCCCTTTTTCTTGTCTTTGCCACCGCGGCCAATAACGCGCTTGAACAAATCAGCAACAGTCGACCTCCCTTGCCCATCGTCGTCGTCTTCTTCCTTCACACTCGGATACGAAATTTGTACCATCTTCCCGAGTTTACCAACCCCAGCTAGCGCATCTGGCCGTGAATGTTTCCTTGATTCATCCAGCACGGCAATAAGATATAGTGCCAAGTTGGGGAAGGTGATGGGTAATGATGGGAATGGGATGGCCGTTGCAGGGATGGTATACGTTTTAGACATTGCAGTATCAGAAGCACCACGCAATAACCCGGGGAGTGGAGAAAGAGTGTACGACCAGGGAAGAACATTGGGATTCCCACAAGTATACCGTGCTGCTCCAAGTGCATTTGGCGGTACGGGTTGGTCGATAGTGAACCAGAGAATGGTGCGCCATACGTCCACAGCCTGCGGACTTGGCTGCACACAAAGAAAAATAAATCAACCAAGGAAGGACGGTATAACAGAAGAAACGCACCAGGACGAATTGAATTACTGTGCGCAATTTGAGTGCAGCCTTAGTGTCCGACATTGCTTCAATCGTCGGCTCAATTCGCGTGTTGGTCAGTCGGAACAGTAGGCGGAGCATATGACTCCAGCTTGGGGCCTGGAAGTGCAAAGGCGGGCACTTTTTCGATGGCAACGTGATTATATTTGGCATGGGGTCTTCCATCGGCTTGAGTTTGAGGGAGGGTGCGGGAGGTTTGAACCCGATAGCTACAAGTCGATTCAGCTGAAAAAGGAGGAAAGAAAGTAGTAGAACAGTACTCACAAACACCATTTAGCAATTCGCGGTCGAGGAAATGACTGGGATTTAAGACACCAGCAGAGGAATGACGATTCAGCTGACCAACGTTCGAAGGTCCAGCGACAGCCGAAGACATCGAATTGGTATGCGGGCGTGGCTGATTTCCATGCTGATTTATTCCCGGTCTTCCCGTCTGTGACGACTGTGTAGACGACGATATTGACGTGCCTGAATTGACCGTCTGCAACGGAGGGTGCTGTTCGATTGCCGGGAATGTCGGTCGTTCCTGAGACGTGACTTGGGAAGACGATGGAGTCGGGGGATGCATGGGTTGGGATGACATGGGTTGGACTGGCATGGGCTGGGATGGCATGGGCTGGGGTGCCTCGTTCGCGTTCGACGACAGCCGACTAGATCCGCTGGATTCACCGGCGGGTACATCAGGGGAAAGTAAACCTGAGGAAGTATACTGAGGAAGTCTGTCTGCGTCTGATTGCTGCTGCCTTTCTGTCTCCATTCTTCTTTTCTGTTCAATGCGGCGGCGGAGATCGTCCTCTTCATCTGCTAGAAGTTGGCGTGCGTATGCCTCATCGTCGAAAACGAGTCGACTTTCATCCGCGTCTGTCGTTTGAAGTGATTCCATCGCAGCGAGGGAAGAAGATAGCCGGTCACTGTAAACGGGAAGATTATCTGAAGGGTCCACTCGATCTTGGGGAAACGTCTCAGTGGGATAACTAGGCGCAGAGGGCATAGAAGGACTGTTTTGATCTGCGCTAGATGAACCCTCCTGATATGCAGCTGGCATTTGCCAGTTCTGAGCGTTCGATCCGGCATCCTCGATGAATGAATTTGTGTTCTGCGAAGAAGAGGAAGCCGAGGCATAACTTGGTGCCTCTGTAGGCAAGCTTATTGGCAGCTGCAAGGGTGACAAATCCTCATTGTTTTGGTATACACTGGCGGGTTGCGACACAAATTCAGATGCCGAAGATTCGCCACCGAATAAATGGGACGTTTGGTTGGACATTTGGAGCGATTCAGCCAAAGCCCTGGCAAGTTCCTCCTCTTCCTGACTCGACAATTTTTCTTGTTCGGTCTTTCTTCGAACCATCTCAGCCTGTGACATCTCCAGAGCAATTGCAATATCATCGTTATCAGGAGGACGAGGTTTTTCTTCGACAGACTTCCACTCATCCTCCTGGAACATAGGCGGGGGAGACGGCATCCTTGGAACAGGTTGCAGACCAATCGACGCAGCAGCAGATGGTGGAGAGTACCTGGGTGCATGGTCGACGGAGGAGGGCCGTGGAAATGGTACTGTGGCGGTATGGTGATTGTGCCGCTGCGGGGGCTGGGGACTTGGATATTGTCCTGGCGCTGAATGATTGGTATAGGGCACAGTACCTGAGCTGTTGGGATGCGGGACCTGTGGGTGGATATGTGTAGGGTTCTGTGGAAGAGTTGAAAGACGGTGTGGACCGACAGGGGCTCCAAACGGCTTATGAGAATGCAAAGGGAGGGGTTCTTGACTATAACGAGTGGGATTGGGCAGCATAGGAGGATTGCCCTGATAGTGAGACTGTGGCGATGCATACAAGGCCGACTGGTGGTTGTCGTGAATTGGGGGCAACGACGTTGATACTGAGGGATACGGAGGTCTGAGACGTGGCTGGGGCTGATTCAGACGAGACGGTGGTGGATGGGGCCACTGGGGCTCAAGGCTGTCTTGGTGGGGGACAGCAGGAGAATGAGGGCCTCCATAACGCTGGCGAAATGCTTGCTGATGATATGGGTAGAGCTGGACAGAGAACGGGGATGGGGCAGATGCAGATTGGGGCATCGCTTCATCTGGCGGGCGCAGATACATGTCTTGGGTCCGTCGTCGTGAGATACAACGGCGAGAACGAGCACTGAGTGGTTCGCAGGAGAAATAAATGCTCTGCGGGTTGATCAGCCTTAGATATGCCGGGTGATACCGAATCTGGGCTCATCTCCGACAAACCCAGGCTTGGCGACATTTCAAATTGAATCCTGTGCCTGTCTCCAAGTGAGAGTATAATTGCAATGCATATCAGAGCGACAAATGAATATTAATAACATGATGTAGAAGTCTGTAGAAATAGAAAATGCAAAAAGAGGCGGTCACGAAGAGACAACTGTCGATGTCGTCACTCGGGGATGTGGGCCATGCCGCATGGCAGACGTTTTGAATCCAATCTGTCTCATGACACCTGTGGCTCCAATTGTCAGTTTGTGAAATCATTGTCATTGAAATTCGTTTACCGATAAGGTCGGCCTTCTGAAGTGGCTTCGAAAGTGACGCCGCGAACACGTTGCTGTTTTCACTCAGATCACCACCACTATAGGCGCTCACAGCAATGATGGGTGTGTTTGTGTTCTTCCCATTCGTACTCTTGATGTATCGTGCTGCACTTTCCCCATCAACTGGAAAATATCAGATCAAAGTAAGAAACCGAGCAGAAAAAGTACTTACGGACTGGCATCTGAAGGTCCATGAGAATACAGTCGAATTCTATGATATTTTATCAGTAAAATGATAATAATGTGAAGAAACAAAGCAAGTACTGATGTCTCCCATGGCAACACTCATAGCCTCCGATCCATCCGCCACTACGACGACACGGCAACCAAGGCGAATTAACAGCGTCTCGATGATTTTGGCAGTGATGGGATTGTCTTCGGCCAACAGACAAGTGACTGACCGATCTGTTGGATCTGGCCCTTTCCTCAAGTCAATGGAATGAACTGAAGATGGTGGTGTGGACTCAGGCTGACTTCCGCCTCCAATAGAGTTCCAATTCTCAGAACCGGAACCGTCTCCTGCACTCGAAACAGATGCCGTGCGCAACCGACTTGGTGCTCGCCGTTCGCCTTCAAGATGATTCAACTTGAAACGTTCAAGAGCACCATATTCGGATGGCTTCCGAACATGGCCCACACCCACCCCCGGAGTGGGAGGGGGCAGGCTGCTGCGCGATGGTGACGATGCGATTGAAGAAGTCGAGGTAGCTGGGGAAGGGGGGCCTGCTTGAATCCTCCCGGGTTCAATAGCTGTGACAACAGTCGGTGGCTTCTTGATGCGCTGTGACATGCTGCGCTTTCTGTAATGACGGAGAGTACTTGGCTCGTTCAAGGTCTGAGAAATTGGCGTCATCTGGTCGGTCTTGAGCTTCCGAATCATATCATCGTTTGCCTGTTTCAATATGGGGAGATTCTTGAAGCTGAATGAGCCAAAATCGTTACTGCCGCCCGATATGGACCCTTCACGACTGGCCATGGGAACTGGAACTGCAGGAGACGTGGCGGTACTTGTTGAAGGACTGTCACGACTTCGCATGCTAGTGAAGGCAACCACCTCATCGTCGTTGAATAGCTGTGGTATAGCTCCACGAGGATCAAAATAGTCAGTAGACTCGGGGTCTGTCACTTGAGGAATGAACGCAGCCTCAGAGGCCGTGACCTTATCCCAGTCGATCCCTGCAAAAAAGGTATGAGCCTTGACCTCTTCGGCCCCACCAGATCCGAGTCGTTCATTGGGATCAAGCGTCAGCAAGCGTTTTATAAAACCGATAGTTTCCTTCGAGAAATCGACCCAGTCCTCGTGCCAGTCGACATGCCCAGATAGAATGTTCTCAAAAACTTTCTCAGGTGAATCAGCATGAAACGGAGGAATCCCGTAAAGAAATTCGTATGTGATAACACCAAGTGCCCACTGCAATAAAAATTTCAACAACAAAATCACCACGAGTCAAGTTCACGCACCCAATCAACTGCGGCATCGTCGCCACGAAGACCAAGTATAGTTTCCGGAGCCAGATAATCGGGAGTGCCTACGAACTTTTGCTCTCCAGGTGGAGTCCCACCACCCACAGAATTAGAGTGAGAGCGAAGATCCGTCGTTAGCTCCGTCGCGAAGGATTGAAGCGGGCTTTCACTAAGTTTACCGCTTCGACGTCGATGAAGCGAAGACTCCATGCCACCCGAGTCGGGGTGGTCGTCGGCTAATGATGAAGTAGCATAAGGGCTATTTCCAGGTCTAGAAACCGGATTATTTCTGTGATTGAAATACGAACCGCTTAGGTCTGAGAAAATAAAAGGAGAAGAGAGATAAGCAGAATCCATCGAAGGAGGCCGGGACCTTGAGCTGCGCCTTGCCAGAGGACCAATAGGTAAACCACCGTCGCGCGTCTGACGACCGAGAAGACCAATCCGACTGAGCCCGAAATCTGTCAACTTTAGATGACCATGAGAATCGATGAGGAGATTGTCAGGTTTTAGATCACTGTGCAATCCAGTTAGTCTCGTAAAGATCACGAAATAAATGTAGATACCGATGAACAATCCCCCTAAGATGCAGGTACTCTAGACCAAGGACAACCTCGGCAATGTAGCTTCTCGTCCATTCCTCAGGGAGACATCCAAGGGATTTGATGAGAGCGGCACAGTCGCCGCCATTTAAATACTCCATGACCAGATATAGATTGTCTTTACTTTGAAAGGTGAAATAGAGCTTCGCCACGAAAGGAGAGTCGGCTTGCTTCATGAGTATCATTCGTTCAGCCTTGACGTTGGTAATTTGATTCTTGGCGATCATGTCTGCCTTCTTCAGCACTTTAATCGCGTAATAGTCGCCCGTGACTTTCTTCTTTGCAAGGAACACTGAGCCAAACGCGCCCTTGCTAATGGGTTTGATGATATCAAAATCCTTAATAGAAGTAGGTGTCGTGCGAGGCAGCGGCTGTGACGACAACTGTCTTGGCGATAGGGGTCCAGTGTATGGCGGGCTAGTCAAAGCACTGGCCGTAGAATGTCGGCGATGGCTGCGCTTTGTTGAACCCTCGCGTGAAAGAGATGATGAATTCCCATCACGAGAAGCCGAGACCAATGGCGAAGCTGGAGGCGTAATGACCAACTTTGGTTCTAATAAGGTCAGATTAGAAGCAGATTTCCTAGACTTAATAATTGACGGTGCAGCTGGGTCATCGAGTAGCATAGGTGGTACAGCTCCTTCAGGCGAGGAAGGAGCAATGATAGGTTCAGCCAGAGCCAATGGAGATGAAACAGAAGACGGTGTTGATGAGCGGGTTGCCTGGAGCTGCTGGCGAGGGCCGATTGCAGCGCAGGTAACAAGTGGCAATAGAAAAGAGGAAGGTCGAGCGGCGGGAAGCGAAATGATGGCTTGAGAAGCTGCTGGAGTCGGTTCCGAACTTTGAGGTGCAGTGACATCGTTGTCCGAGACCGTACTCGACCGATCGTTAGCGTCCTGAACTGCAGTGTCCCTCCCCTCCTCTTCACTACTACCCTCGCTCTCACTGCTGGATTCGTCTACTGTTGCCAAGGCTCCTTCGACTCTTTCTTGCCACTCATGCCAAATCTTCTCCGAGTATCGAATGGTATTTTGCATGCGAACAACATTATCGACCTTCTGTCGCATGATACGTTCGGCATCTTGGATAAGTTGGGTAAGAGCAGCATCTTCGGTGTTCGGCTTTGACCACTGGCGAATCTGGGTGATCTTTCGCTCCGAACCGGGTGATAGCAGTCGTTGGCGTTCAATGGGTTCATTGGCCTCCTCCTCCTTAAGCGAAGGCATGGTGATCTCCAGAGAAACTTGGAGGATCTCATCAATTTGATCCAATAGTCGCCTCTGCATCTTCTTGATTCCAAGGCGTTGCATCTTGTTGGCTCGAAACAATTGGAGAGGGGAAGAAACGATAGGAGATGACGATGGGGAGAAAATCTGCATGCCTCGATACTCTGGAATAGTAATCGGAGAAGGGCGATCCACCGCGATGCAGAGTTCACGGATTGTATTCCGGAGCTCAGAAATCGACTCATTGCACTCGACTATTCCAGCCTCGAATATGTGCGTCTCAGCGCATGTTTCGCTGTGCTTCTCGAAATACCACTGTGGGATCTGGCACTCGCAGATGCGGCATAGGATAGATTTCTTGCTGATGGGTTGGGAAAATGGGAAGGGAGTCACAGGTTCGAAATCAGATTGATCAATAAAGGATGATCGAATAGTAGAGGCAGGTTCTGGAGCAAGATCGTTTTCCGGGATGACGATAATTGGAGTGTTATCCTCGAACTTGGCCGGGGCCATGGGTTTAATAACCCACATCGTATGGGAGGGCTGACCGTCCTCGCGATCGATAATAAGCATTCCTTTACCCTCCATAGGCTGGTATAATGTTCCAGCAGAAAGATCATGCCCCGTAGTTGGTTCTACATGGAGCTTGAACCTAACTTCAATGGTGTGCGAGTCATCCTCTTGAAGTCGTTGACTCGCGTCTTTGAAGATGTTAACATCAGATGGCGACAATAAGCTTGAGATACGTGATCCAGGGAGGTCATCAGGTTCAGTTCTGTGAACAGGATAAACGACAGGAAAATAAAATGCATCAATGGAAACATACCCCACGACAACGCGCCAAGCATGATTGACCCAGATGAAGTGATCGCCATCGAGACTTAATTCCATTACGATGTTTTGATTCTGCGCGGTCTCTGCCTGCAGTCTAAGGCGCTCCGTGGCGAGCACACGAGCGGATTCTGCCGCCTGTATTATTTTGGAAGGTGATGTGAGGGTAAGTGAAGGCCCAACCACAGGCGGCGCCAGTTTGGAAGGCGTAGTATCTTGCGGAGGTGGTTCGTCCCTGGATTTGCGAGTAATTGTCGGGGGAGTGGGAGGCAGCGTTCTGGTGTCTTCCTCAGGGTTCAGCTTGAAGCCATCAACATCTGAATCTGGAATGTCGGATGGAAGAGACCCAGGATCCTCTGCCGGTTTTGTAACGAACATAAGAGGTTCAGCTTGCTCCTCCTCATTGTCGTCGAAGTTCCAGAACTGCTTCTCGGCCTCCCACCACTCAACGACACGACTGAGACTGGCGATTGCCAGCAGGACTTGAACATACCAGTTCCGACCATGCCAGTCCGGGTGATCATCCCAGATTCTGCCAATGTTCTGTACCCGTTGAACCATAAACTCCATAACCTTGGGTTGGGAGGTGAGCTGAGCGACCGACATTTCGCCAATGTCAGTGGCGAGGGTAATGATTTCATACAAAGCGGCCATCAGAGGATCCACAGGGTCATCGACCAGAATACGGGATGAACGACGGTTATAAGTAGAGTTGTTTGAGTATTCTGAGAAGCTTGGATGAGAAGAGAGGGGTGGAAGGGGAGATCGCGAGCGTGAGGTTGAACGAGAGCTCTGCCCTGATTGAGATTGGCGGGCGACCATGTGAACGGCACGGGAGAGTCTACGAGCACTGCCAGAGTTCCATGAAGCCGGGGTTGGCGGATTAGGCTGTTTTCTGCTGATGGGCACATCGGGTAGATGGATGGTGGAGGAAGCTGGACTGGATCCCACGACACTAGATGAAACTGAGCTGCTAAGAGGACGATCCCATGGGGCGGTGGTCTGACGGCGGAGAGAAGCCGGGCTCATCTGAGCAGATGTCGACGCTGCAAGAGGACGATGAGGACGAGTATGAAACACGAGAGGGGAACGGATACACACTCTGACGACTATGGCGACAAAACTCAGGCTCTGGTTCGTAGCCACCATCTGAGCTGTACTCGTCGTTCTGGAGAGATCCAAACTCAGAGGGCTGGTGGTAGAACGATTCTCGAAGATGGTCGAGGTCGCCTGCTTGAGAGTCGTGGTCCCGGTCTCGACGGTCCCGCTCTGCTTCGAAATCACCTTCCCGTAGACGCTCCTCGAAAAATGTGGTGATATTGTTGGTGATGCGCTGGAGTTCCTTATCACAATCTGCCTTTGCGGCCCTGAGACGACGGGTGACATGGCGACGAACGAAGGGCATAGAGACAGTATTGGAGGCAGAGGCGTGGCTTGCGATACTCTGCTGGGCCTGGAGGGGACTCGGGGAGAGGATGGCATCGGGGGAGAAGACGAGGGGGCTGGGTGGTTGTCGCCTGTGATGGAGACTAGTATCTGACATTGGGGCAATAGCCTTCGAGGACGATGAGGACGACGAGGACGGGACTGCGAGGAGACAGGGCCAGGCAGGAAAGGAATGGACTCAAACTGACATTTGGGGGGAGAAGAGACGACGCCTGACGCTCATTTATTTATTGCCACGGTCCTCTCAATTTAGCTCCGCTGCGACTGCGACCATCACACCCATTGCCTCCGCTCTCATTTCTTTATTTCCTCATTATCCTGCACATTGTCCTCGATATTCTGATCCACACACACACATCGACCGCAATCTGTAGGCTCACACAGGAACTCTTTTGTCACACTCCGTGACTCGCCTCTCATCATGCTGTCAAGGCAGTGTTGGCGACTCGCAGCTCTCAGCCGTCGGTTCTCGACCGCTATAGAAGGACCCAACAAAGAGCTCAGAAAAGTTGTCACCATGCAGGCAGCAATTCCTCAACCTCCTTCTGTAGGCAAGTCTCACTTATTTTTGCACCTTCTTCGGCGCATCACTCACCGAGACCGTGGCAGACTGGGGCGGTTTCACCCCTGAGAAGGTATAGTTGTCCTCCGTGTCTTTCTTCCACACTAACGCTCTCACCTAGGTGCTTCTTCCAAAAGATTTGACATACGATATGCGCGTCAAATCTCGCTACTTTACAAAAAGAACCACCCCCACCTCCAGAGAGGCTCGCCACAAGGACCCCTTCTACCAGCTTGACCTCGATCCACGCGCATTTTGCATGAATGCTCCTCTCCTATACCAATTCGTTTCCGAAATGGGCAAGATTCATGGCAGAGACGTCACAAAGCTCACCTCTCGAAGCCAGCGGCTGTTGGGAAAGGCTATTCGACGTGCAAAACAAATGGGAATTATGGCGTTACACAGTAGACCCGGGAGACCCGGCAGACTCCAATAAATTATTTCCTCAGTTTGGACTTCCCTCCTTTCACCAGTCCTTTGGTAGACAATTCAATCAGCCATTCTATCCGCGCCCTGTCATTTTCACCTTTCTTCTTCCTATCGCAAAGATATTAGGCACATCGTTGCCCCACTGCATTTTGTAGTTAATATCTGAAGATGAAGGTTATCATCGTTTCTTGCCTTTCCACCTGTGCTGCCCAAACCTTGAAGAAGATTGAATCACTTCAGGAACCACCTTATCTGTCCTTGTGACCTCCATGTCTCCCTTTTTAACTCGGAACTTTCCAAAGCCCAACAGTGTTTCAATTGGTACGGCGATAGAATACAATCAAATTATAGTTCTGCCAACAACATTGTGGCAAGATTTTGTACAACTTGATCGCCCATAGCTTTTTCTACAGCTTCTTCCAAATGTCGCTTTGGGTCCTGCTTTCCGACATGCCGCGTCTTCAATTGGTCCGGCGTAAGCGTGGATTCTTCTTGAACGGATTTGTTATACGCCTCGGATAGGGAAAGCATAGACTTTGAGAAACATCCCCTTTAGCTGACAAGCATCCATGAGGAGATAACAATACCAACCTTGATAGCTCTCTCATTCTCATCCTTGTGCTGACAAAAGTCCCGCAATTTCAGGCCCTCGGTCCAATTCCTCTTGTGTAAATTCATCAGCATCGACTGCTCCAATTCTGTCTTGCGATAATTGACTGCAATCGAATAGTAATGGCGGTTCAAACCGTGGATGAGGGCCTGTATTGATGGTTTATTGATGTGCCCGATATTTGAAGTCGTTTGGCGTGGTTCTCGACCAGAAATTACAGTATGAGGATGAATGAGTCGGAAAGCATCGATTACCACCTTCCCTTTCACGGACTGAATGGGATCGATAACTACCGCTACTGATCTAAGATCCAGGGATTCAAAAGACTACAATTATGAGAGAAGTTGTCAGGACGCGGACTGAGGGAGGTTGAAAAGAGAAACAGACCTGTTGTGTATTGATATCCACGCTTGACAGCCAGCATCCAAAACCAGGGTGAGAGTGATACCATCCGACTACCGCTTCAGGTCTGATTTTAGTAAGAGAGAGCCGTGTTAGCATCGGAAGCGGGAATATTGGGGTCTTTACATGCCCCGTGAACTCACCTTCCCGTTTGTTTCAGCATCTCGACCATTTTCGTCTGGAAAACGTGATCGACCGATTCGACAGTAACGGTCGTTCCTGACTGGGGCATTGCGAAGACATCGATGACTTGGACGGTATATTCGTCCACGAATTCTCCAAGCATGAGACCCATGACCTCCATTGGCACGCCCGCACGCCCGTGCTTCAACATCTACAAATCAATTAGCAAGGAACAAACCAGGTCCTAAACACACCTTTAGCAGAGCTAGAGAGGAGATATGAATGACTTCTCCACTGTTGAATGAGCAGAATCAGCACGACGGTCTCAATTAAATATAATCAACGCACTTGTCTGGAGTAGCTTGGTCTGTGCGCATTGGCATACCGGCCGCCTGGGCTTGCTGTAACATTCTTTCCATTTCGCGATCCATCGTAGTTGATAGTGTAGAGGGTGACGCGTCGGCGCGTACACTATTATTCGATGTTATGCAAAAGCTTCCGATCACTGGTCCAAAAATATAATCCTCTTTGCAACGCCAGGGGCTGCTTTTAAGCCTGGCATACTGTTCGAATTTTGGACCGAACATTCACCTCCGTTTGAATTCGGATCGGACATTGTGCAAAAAATTTCGATTGGGAATTTCCGTCCGCATAAGGATTAGACATAAGTATGGATTGCTCTTTCCCTCTCCAAAAATAAAAGGCTATGTCGGCCGCGTCCAGTTCTATATTGACTTGAATCTCCTTGTCTTATCTTCGGAAAATAACAAACTCTTCGGTGATAGCTCCTTGATGTAGCATGCCACTTAATTCCTTCGCCTGTGCAGGAATTTGTTCATTCGTGGGCAGACAGGGCAGCACAAGGTCCACTTGGCGACCATCCCCGAACAACGATGGTGTCAACAACGAGATCTTCATGCCGGTAAACTGAAGCATAGGGATTGAAGTATCTAGAAAGATGCGGGTCTCGGGCCGCCCATTTTGTTTGACGCATCAGACACAAGTTGTGATCTCCATCCATGCCCACCAGCGAGCTCTCTGACGCCCTCAATCCATACGCACGCCATCGTCAAAATGTGCACGAATATTCGCCTCAGGCTCAACACATGTTGTATCAGCCGGTAGTGCAGCCTGTGCAGCAACATGTTCCTCATGTTAGCGAACTCGAAATGGCGATAACAGAGCCCATTCCGACCCAACAACCTGCTAGGTCAGATCCTTTCCTCCCCCACATTATCTTTTTTTGAATTAGTGGAAAGACCACGTCAAGATGTTCAAATCCTTATGGGTATGATCACCTCAACACGACAGGCCCAACTGGGGGAATCCCAACGACGCTTGGCTTGGGAACAAGAACAAGAGGTAAAATATGCCCAGAGGCAAGCTGACATGGAGCATAAAATGCTCGAAATGTTCGAAGAAATTAAGGCTTTACGCTCGACCATCAATGCTTTGAACAACAACAACTCTGCCTCAGCTATATCATCATCCAATGCCCCATCCCCACCTACATCTCACCTGCCGACAACACCTGCCAGTCTCCAACTTGCAAGTCCTAGTTTGCCAGCTTTACAGCCCTTACCTCATCCCCTGCCGCAGCGAATGCCCGTTCGAAAGTCACCAATTAATTCCCTCGATGCTGCCTCATCAAGCAATGAAAGCAACGCTGTTCAGTCACAATCGTGCCAGGAGCACACATTCCAGATCTCATTAGTACCATCGACCTATGACGTCTTGACTCCCGGTACTTCTCCTCAAGTCGAGTCACCCGAACAAGTAACGTCGACGTCCCCAGGACCCAGAAGGCGGAAAGAGAAGAGAAAACCTTCACCCTCGTCAGACAATGATGGAAGTACCTCTAGCTCCTCTAGCTCTGCTGCCCCCCGTCGTCCTCGAAAACGGAGGAACCATCACGATACACAATGTTACACGATGCATGTATGTCAGTCATAGTTGTCGTTCTATGTGCACTGACCTCACGAAATCAATAGCATGCTATGCGACTCCATATCCTTTATATGATGGACCTTGACACTGACAGAGACCTTCCTGATAGTCACCCAGAATCTACACCATTGGCACCTTCGGATCCCGTCAGGTTTGTCTGGGATAAGACAACAAAGCAATCCGTCCACAATGCACGGATGAAGAAGCGGGTCATTGAAGATATCAGAGAGAACAAAATGCTGTACAAGCGCGTCACAAATAAAGATTTCAACAAGAAGCAACTAGACGCCTCTTTTGAACAATACTTTGTGACACTCAGGCAGAAATTCAAGGAGCAAAGGGACGAGGCATTTGCCCATAACTATAGGCAACGCGAGGACGCGAAAGCTCGGAAGGCACGACGCCTTTCTAGGCGAAAAGTTGTGCGTTATTTCCCGTTATGCGGGCTCAGGGAGACTTTAATTCCTTTTCTCTTCACAGAAACTGACCAACCGCTCCGAAACCCGTAACAGTATCACAATGTTTGAACATGTCACCTTTGACGGAGCTTTGCAGCAGGATTGCATGTCCTCGGAGGAGTCAGACAACGAGTTGGATCCGCAATCTTCTCAGTCTATCACCATTCTTAGGACTCGTGGGTATGCCTGGAGGAGTCAACGACTGCTTCGATTCTATGAAATTCTTGATGAAGAAGAACGAATTGACGCCAGTGCGAAGCTTAAGCGGGGTGTGGGGAGGAGGGAGCGTCGTGATGGCCCGCTGAAGGAAGGTTTCGTTCTGCCCCCCGAAGGATCTGCGACGTGGATGATCAGCAAGCGATGGTACAAATCTTCGTTGACGACTCGGCCAGATTTACCCACTCTTCTCAGTAAACGGATTACTGATACCCCTGACTTTGATTGGCCCAACTTTCATGGGCTAGGAGATGAGACCTCTGACGAGGATGTTCCTGCAAGTACTTCTGTCCAGCAGGGCCAACTTCACAGTTTCCAAATCCGTTTACAGAACTCTGACTTATCAACACCAACGCAAACTACCACAGGCACTTTTCTGAATTATACCCTGTAATACTATTGTTTTCAAGATATCTTGCCATGTTCCAAATGAAGCGATACAGAATTGTCCGAGTCCTTTCAATAGAATGTAGGAAGGCAAACATCTGCTTGGATATTGAAGTAGACGTTAAATATTAGACACTCAGGCCAGAAGCCATCAACAGGTTAACACAAGTCGACGGCATGTCCCAAATGGAGAATATTAGGTGGCAATCACTCTCTACTCACCGCGTTTCTCATAATGTCAGAAATCGGTACTACCGATTCAAAATTACAGGTTGGAGACTTTTGTAAGTCACAAATATCCATGCGTCAAGTCATGGGCTGTATTGGATCTTTTAGACCGTTCGAAAGCAAAGGACTACATAGAGCTTCATGACCAAGTTCAGGTTGGCTTGCTTGCCAATTGTCAATTCACGTAGCTCATGGGAAACACTGCAGACGAGCGTCTCGCTTTTGGACAATCTGGAATCATTTCTGTCCACCTTTCAGAAAGACCTTGCTGCGGTAGCAGGTCAAATATCCGAACTCCAGGACAGGAGCAAAGATATAGACAATAGGTTGAAAAGCAGAAGGGTATGTAGACTCGACAATGTCTTTCCCTACTATTCATTTACAATCCTTCAGAGAATCGAACGCCCATTGTCCAGTTTGGTATCTGATATCATGATACCACCCTCTCTTGCGACAACACTACTCGATACCAACGTTGGAGAACCGTGGCTTGACACCGTAGAAGATTTTGAAAGAAGGATGACCACTGCCAAGTCTCGTCTCCGCGTGAAAGCTGCCCGTGATTTAGGAGATGTCATAGAGGGATTGAGAATAGTGGTAGGAAATTCATTTTTGCATATTATCAACCGGCTCAGTTGGCATGTAAAGGTGGCAACAAAGCTTCGTTTATTCTTCCTAGCGCTGTTTCAACCGATCCGAAATAGTGTCACGACAAACATGCAAGTCATACAAACGTCTGTACTTTTGAAATACAGTCCTTTGTATTCATTTCTACGGCGGCAGGCTCCTGCAGTAGCCGTCGAACTCAAACGTGCGTACACCGGTGCTGCCCGCGTCTACTATGAAACGGGATTTCGACGGTACGCAAGAAGTCTTGGTGTGGTCAAGGTAAGAAAGCTTTTTGCTAAGTCTTTCAATAATTCGATCATTTTGAATAGGTCCGATCTCCAGAGAAGTTTGAAAGCATGGCAAATATCTCGTCAGATCGGACCATTGATTTACAACGTTTGCAATATGCAAAGATTGAAGGACCAGCAGTGACACTCGCATTTATGGCCGATGATAAGAACTACGTATGAGTGCCTTTCAAAACCATGAACACAACTAATCCTGCAACTAGAAAAATCACGTTGAGGCTCTAGTCCGATCCCTTTTGTTGGTTTTTATGGACAATGCCACTGCAGAATATGCCTTTGTCACTTCTTTCTTTTCCAACGAAACCCCAGCACCGCGACCAGACCCCGTATCTCCGCCCCCAGCTGGACAATCGGCCTTATCCCCAGATGGGAGTTCGTTCTTTGGAATGCAGTCTCCGTCAGGATCAGACTTTGGTCAGCAGCAACAACCTCTGTCAAGTGCTTTTACCACCGCCACTCCGGGGCTTGGTGGATTCATGTCTTTCGTGGCCAGATCCAAAGAAGACCAGGCCGTTATTGACACGATCTGGAAGCAAGTCATGGATCCAGTTATGGACTACTGCACAGTGCGATTGCAACTACTTTCTTTCGATTATTTTCTCAACTCTCTCTGCAGAACTTTGTCCGTTCAACAATGGAGCCAATCACGCCGACCATACCCTTGTTAACAATGATACGTCTCGCAGAAGACGCGGTTGCTGAGACGCAACGCCGCCATTGTTCTCCTGCAGAGACCTACATTTTTGGATTGAGTTTGCAAATGTGGCCAGTTTTTCAAAAGGGCATGACGGAACACATTGAAAGTGTCAAGAAAATTGCCGAAGGAACCTCTACTGGTTATTTTAGCCGATCTTCACAGACAACAGAGGCTTCAGTCGAAAAGGTGAGAATGAGAACCTGCGGCATCCGTTCAAGCTTCTCAACTCTTTAATAGGTTTGCAACCAATACACCGTATTCTTCAATTCATTCGTCTTCCTCACGGATAACGAATCAGAGAATATGATCTTCACCAAGTTTGTCCCTTTTGTCCACTTAGAGCAATGCTAACGGAATATTCTCTCAGCCTCTTGCGACTACGACACGAAGTCAGCAAATTGGTTGTTCGGCATGCAGGGCAAGGAAGTGACATGGTCGGGAAGGCAAAGATACAGACCAAATTCTATGGTCTAATATTGCAGGGCTTGAGTGTTCGTTCTTGTTGGTTCCTCGAAACCCAGAAGCTTACTCCTTGACAGCGAGGCACACACCATACTGCACACCTCAAATTGCAGCAAGAAATTGCGCATTGGGCTTATCTAGAGGAGGAAGCAAAAAGGAAAATAGTTTCTGCTTACCAGAGTAGATAACATATACAATATTACTTGGACTTGTTAAAATCAAGTTGTGCGAAGGTCCAAATTTAGCTCATCAGTTCTTGTTCACTTCCACTTTGTCAGTTGGAAAAGACGCCTTCAGAGCTCTGTGGCAATTGAAATATGGCAGCAGTACCTAGCAGCACCTCGACACAACCATTCGTGATTCCACCGT
>Ga0307517_10002456_pt1 | contig 29624 bp, 21 predicted proteins | sample 23_EM_MG_FD_194515 | JGI IMG/M metagenome (GOLD analysis project Ga0307517, IMG submission 194515) | Populus trichocarpa ectomycorrhiza microbial communities from riparian zone in the Pacific Northwest, United States - 23_EM | ecosystem: Host-associated > Plants > Roots > Unclassified | place... | reverse complement strand
TCATTTACTTGGAAAGAGAAATATAAGGTGCCGTCCATTCAACAGGGAGGTTTCATTTCAAATGTTGAACCATGAAGGACATAGGAATAGAAATTTTGAGTCCATGGAGGACTCTTGAATTCAAGATGTGAATCCTGAACCCAAGAGGGTACATGCAATGGTGGAGGCATGTAAGGGCTCGGGTGGGCTCTAGCCCAGGTCAAGATTTTATCAATATTTTTTGACTAGTTTTATATAAAATAAATTTATAATTCTCGATTGAGGTATCAAAAAATTCTGAAATTTTACGTAGAGCCTTCTAATATAATGCTTTAGCTTGGGTTAAAATTTCAGAAATTTTGAAGAAATTCAGAAATTTGATAAAAAAAAATCACAATTTTACCAGTTTTACGTTATTGGGTATAATTTTCAATCCGACCATTAGATTAAGTTGAAATTTTACGAGGGATCTTAAAATATATTGAATAAAATCAGGTTAAAATTTTAGGATGAACAGAGTTTGGTAGTGCTAACAAAAAAAAGACCGTCAAATAAAAGCAAAACGACTCATTAAGGGTAAAATGGTTATTTGCCATAAAAAATAAAATAAATCAGTTCTTCCTTCCTTTTATATGTTTCCGACTGGGCAGAAGTAGAATAGGAAAAGGAAGAAAAGAAAAGGCGAGAGAGAAAGTAAGGGAAAAACATTAAAAAAAAATCTAAGGAAAAAAAATAAGAAAAGTAAGAGAATAACCTTGTAAACTTACAAAGTCCAACTTATAAAATACTAATATAAGAAAGAATAAAGTGAAGGAAGGAGGAATTGAGAGAGGGAAAAAATTTAATTACTTTTTTTTCAATTGACATGAGATTGTTATTTTATCCCGGTTGAGGGGTTGTTACAATATTGATTCAAATTCGATTATAGATGAATTATATTCTATTCTACAAAATATTGAAGGATGTAACTTTAATAGTGAGTTTATTTTTACTTTCACTTCAATTTTATGTACTTTCAAATTTATTTTTTAATATTTTAGATAGTGTATTTGAATTAAAACTTTACTGCTAACTTTAAAAATTCATGTACATAATTTAATAATTTATCTTAAAAAATTAATATATTTATTTAATAGCCCAGAATAAAAAAAATTCATGACTCCACCTTGGGTGCATGCCTGCTCGAGCTAGAAGCTTTCCCACTATATATCACACTTGAAGATGAGGCTTATCAACGCTTCTCTCTCAAGATATATAGCTTGTGGACTTTCCCCAAAGCTTGTTGTGCTCGTTGGACCGGTTTGGAAGAAGAAAAAAAGTGTGAATCGTGCACGTTTCAGTGACTTCAGGAACCATGATCATCCCCTTCAAATATATCCATGAAAAATAAATATCGATTCATCAAGGTACATGCAGTAGCTCTGAATGGTAGTTGTTCTTACTCTACCTCAAGCCTGGTTAATTATAAAGCATTAGCATTTTTCCTCTACGAAGCATATATGAAGGCAGCATCTTTGTATCCATACATAATAATGAGAAAAAGAAAAAGCATCGTCGCATCGAGGTAATAAGAGGATTGAATTGGAAAACATATACGTACAATTCTTTTTTTTTATTATTTACGTGGGTGTCCAGGTCAGCTTACACGCACCACAACTAATTCCACGATCCACTGAACATCCTGCAAACCCAGCGAGCATGTAAGATACCGCGGGGATGACAGACATGCACAGTAAGATTCGAACCCGGATACAGAAGAGAAGAACAAATCCCCACCACCGCTAGGCCAATATCTCAAGTGCATATACGTACAATTCTAACTACTTGGGTAGCTAGTCAGCGATCGAATCCATCAAATTTCTTTTTATCTTGTGCCTAACATCATCCATAAAGTCTCCTTATTGCACGTAAGATGAAAATACCAAAGTCCCACCTCACCACCATGAAAAATACATATTAGCCTGTCAATTTTTACAAGTCCATGCATCTAGCTAGAATAAATAAATTAATTTTGATTATTATTCTAGATTAATAATTTTCACGTCAAGAATACATTTTTATGAGTTCATCGAAGATAAATAAACTAGTTTGGATATTTATTTTTGTTATTTTTCTAATGTTAATGACTTTCCCGTTAAAAATACAATTTTATAAGTCTACCTCGAATATATAAACTAATCGATGACTTTCATGTTCAAGTTATGTTTTTAGACACCCATCTAGGATAAACTAACCAATTAATTTTTGGTTGTTATCATAGGTTGTTTCCTTGGACATGAATGTTTTTAGACATTCATGAGTATTCTAAGATGGAAATACTTAGAACATGAATGTCCAACACATACAATTTTGTAGCATCTTTCTAGTTTTGCTGAATCACCAACTTCTCCATATGTAAAGACGACCACCTTCCACGTACGTTTCAAAGGACGAGAACACACACCTCCGTCAAGTTTTACCAAAAACTATAACGTCCAAGCAAAAATACAAGTATCTTAATTTTCAAATTACAAAGTCTGACGAAAAACAATATATATATGGGGAGATAATTAATAGAGAGAAGGAACAAGAAAAGAAAAGGGGAAGAATTAATGGTTATTTCCTTGGACAAAACGCATCTAATTTTTGGCTTAGGTTCGGATATACAGGTTCGGTGGTAGACTTTTAAGCCAAAGATAATCACCTCCAACACCCCATCCACCACCCACCCACCACTTCAAGCAAATACCCCACCTCCTTTCCCCATCTATCTTTTCTGTAAGAAAAAGCTCTCTTTTCCTTCTCCAAGACTGTCCTTAGATGATCATTAATGACCAAGAAAGCACCACTGTGAGAGAAATCAAACCCAACATCAGAAGAATCATGGTAGTTGTAATTATTTAGCTCACATTTATAATCTTCCTTGGTTGCTCTTAATATGTTTTGTGTTTTATTTCTTGATTGCAATGATATATCTATTGTTTGGGTGTTAATTTTGTGTTGAGTTTTTTACAGGGAGGTGGTAGTCCAGATTATGTTGATGATCATAAAGAAGATATCAAGTGGCCACCATGGCTGCATACACTTCTCCAAACAAGCTTTTTTGTTCAATGCAAGCTTCATTCTGATGCTCACAAGAGTGAATGCAATATGTATTGCTTGGATTGCATGAACGGTGCCCTTTGTTCTGTTTGTCTCTCACACCACAAAGACCATAGAGCTATCCAGGTATCTATGTGCAAGAGTAAAGGATTTTATTCACTGTCTAGTAAAATCTAATCATGAGGCATTGGTCTTTTATCCCAAGAAACTTTTCGCTAGAGCCACCAAGTTCCTCATCTCATCATATCCCAAAACCACATGGATTTTGTGTTGTTTTCATGACCAATGACATGAGCCTGATCTTTGGTGGTTCAATCCCAAATCCATGGCCCTTTTTTTGTTTTTTTTTCCGAAAAAGGCAACTGGCGCATGATTTCTCTGTTATAGTTTAATCAAATTAATCACTCTATTGTTGTAGATAAGGAGGTCATCTTACCATGATGTGATTAGGGTGTCTGAAATTCAGAAATACTTGGACATAACAGAGGTCCAGACCTACATCATCAACAGTGCAAAAATTGTGTTCTTGAATGAGAGGCCTCAGCCTAGGCCTGGTAAAGGTGTTACCAACACTTGCCATGTCTGTGAGCGCAGCCTCCTTGATTCATTCAGCTTCTGCTCTCTTGCTTGCAAGGTAATGCATATATATATCCCAGTACCCCCACCCGTGTTTTTAATTATTTGTTTTCAACTGAAAATTAGAGCATGCATTTATTATTGAGAGAAACAATTTCTTATATATTATTTCTTTCAACCAATTTAGTTTTGGAAAAAGATAGAAACTTTTCCTTTTTTTTTTCTTTTTTTTTTAAGGAGAATGGCCCTGTACTCCTCGTTAATACGCACCTTCAAAAGAAAATGGCAAAGCATTTAAGCTACCACTGTTTATTTATATATGGAGTATTGGTTTATTTTGTTGATGAGTAACTCAAATAAGCCTTGAACAGTCTAGCTTTTCTTTTTAAAAAGGTCCTTCTGGTATCCTTCTTCTAATGTTCATTGTTGTGCTGCTGATTTTAATTGCATAGTTCCGTAAATTATAAAAATTCCAGATTGTTGGGACATCAAAGAATTTCAGGAAGAAGAAAAGGTACAAGGAGATGGATGGTCCAGACACTGAAAAATCAATGAGTGGCATCAGCAACGGAAGTGCTAAAAGCAAAGCACAAAGCTTTACACCCTCAACCCCACCGCCAACTGCGATGAATTATAGGACTGCCAAGAGAAGAAAGGGAGTTCCACAGAGATCTCCAATGGGAGGATTCATCATAGAATACTAGTGAAGACAACAACAAAATATATGTCAATATGTATAGTAGTGATCAAAAAGAAGATTACTTTGCCAAACTGTTATCAAAATCATCACTCTCTCTTTACGTCACAAAGTTGTAAGCATCTGAGCCTTTGTGCCAAGAGGCCGGTGTTGTGCACTCAATGTAGTTTGTGTTTATACAGATCAAAAGAAATAAGTGATCTAGAGAGAGATTGGAATGAACAGGATGGGCGGAAAGCAAAAGAAGTCAGTGATGTTAACATATATATGTGAAAGATTAGGAGTATTTTTCGTGTTTTGGGTACGTACCTCTTGGCAATTCCAATATGTAAATGTTAGTTTTGTACTGTTTAAAAAGAAGAAGAAGAAAACTGGAGAGTCACGAGCGAGAAGGGCTTGCTTGCAATCTGGGGAAACTACTGATAATGACACGTACTCTGTCCTTCCTCACCGGTATTACCGGTCAAGCAAAACTCTTGGGAAAGGGACCAGTAAACGCCGCCCTTGTCGTCGTCATCATCTTCATGAGTCATGATCCTTTCGTTTAAATACCACGTGTACCACTAACTCCAATAATTGTACTTCTCTCTTACTTCCTAGCCATCTATTTCATTGCCTCGTACTCTGTTGATAAAAGAATTGGGTTACTAAACCTAACCTAACCTAAATTACGATCTAGTTTGATGAAGATAAATTACAGATCGATGAGTTACTTAATTTGTTTAATAACACGGTAAAAGATTTTCAAAAACCGAAAGAAAAGATGACTTTCATGGATAATAACAGCTAGTAAGGGATAAATAAATAAATAAATAAATAACTTCATGATTTGTATAATAAAATAACGATTGATGGTGGTTTCCTTTCTTGGTGTGGTTGGTGGTGGACAAATTGTAATTAGAGAAAGACTTAGCATGTGTACTTTTTGTCGATTCATGAATGTATTATTATAAATAAAGAAAATAACCGTTGTGAAATTCAGGAAAAAAAAATTTATATCACTGTGGACTTGAAGTCATATATAATTGAGATATATTTGGAATAGGAAACATTAATCTTTTTTGTTGCACGTGTGCGGTGGTCATTCTTCTAGATCGATATTTTTATGGTGATGTGAAAGGAAAGAGTACAGAATTTTTTATCTTTATCATTAGAAAAGAGATAGAGTAACTATCTAATATTTTGATCACTAGAAACCCTAAATATTGGTCTCAGAGTGTAGATAAAAGGACTAATTGTATAAAGAAAATAATAAAGGTTAGATATCATTTCACCGTCATGAAAAGTTCAGCTAGAATAATAAATTGGATGTTATGCGTCTTCATCCTTCCTTGCCATAACATAACTTATTGTTGAGTCTGTCATCTCTAAGTAAAGAAAAAGGTTTTCATTCTCCCTCGGTTGGGACAAGATCTTAGAAGATGAAAGATGAATCTTGAGCTCATCAAAAGACTTCTGACAATCTGTAATCCACTCAAAGTTGGTTATGTTCCTCAAGGTCTTGAAGAATGGCAAGGTGCATTCTCCCGGTCAAGCTATGAATCGATTGAGGGTAATTAATCTCCTTGTAAGACGTTGAACTTCCTTCACAGTCCAAGGAGGAGTCATATTTTGTATGGATTGAATTTGTTTTTGGATTTGGCTTAATTCCCTTAAAGCTCACTAGAAAACCAACGTCTTTTCCTCCTTTAATGGCAAAGACACACTTGGAAGGATTAAGTTTCATCTGATGATAGCTTAATATGAAGAAAAATTCTTCTAGGTCCATGAGGTGTTGCTAAAAGGTCATGCTCTTTACTAATATATCATCAACATATCCCTCCATATGTCTCCCAAGTTGATTCTTGAATATCTTATTAACTATTTATTGGTAAGTAGCTCTAGTATTCTTCGGTATGAATGGCATTGCTCTATAGCAATAAGTTCCCTCTTTAATTATAAAGGTTGTTTTTTCCTCATCATCATGGTGCATGGGAATTTGATGATACCCAAAATTGGTATCCAAGAAGCTCAAATATTCAAAACATGCAGTGTTATAAACCAAACAGTCAATCTTGGGGAGAAGATAACTATATTTTGGGCAAACTTTGTTCAAATTTGTGAAGTCAACACACATTTGTCATTTGTCGTTGCTTTTTTTTATCATCACTACATTCGCTAACCAGGTAGAATGTATCATTTTCCTAATATAGCCAGTAGTCATGAGCTTATCTACCTCTTATTTATTGTTTTTTGTTATTCACCCCTAAAATTCCTCTTCTTCTAGCAAACTTAATGAACAGTTGAATCCACCTTTCAAATGGTGAGTTGCAATTTCAGGACTGATTCCTGACATGTCAAAGTTGTATATTGTGAAATTAAACCTTTGGATATGAAGGAGCTCTATCAATGATTGCTATTATGCTAGTGTCAGGGTGGAGTCCACTTTCATGGCGACATGTTCATCTTCTATAAAGGGGACATCCCTCAATTCTTCAACGGCTTATGTTTTGACCTCTACTCTTTCTTTTAAGGACCCTTGGTGATCCGATACCAGGAATTTTTCCCTTCAAACAAGCGTAAGCACATTTTCTCGAAGTTATTTGATTCTCCCATATTATGGCCACTCCTTCACTTTCTTGAAGTCATCTACCCGAATGTGGCCTGCTTCACTTTCAACAAGCTTTTGTTCGATAGAGCATACAATTCTTTCCATAGAGCTTTTCCCTTCACTCCACTAATTAGAGCTTCAAAAGTCATAGGCTTAATTAGTTATTTAACCTTGAGCATTTTCTCATTAAACTTTTTTAGGTATGCTCATGTGGACTTGTCATTTGCTTGAGTGACCCCAAAGAGTTTAATGGAACTCTTCCTTGCTAAGATTTTTATATTGAATCATGTCACTAGATTGACATAGAGATCACTGGAGCTTGTAATGGAGTCTGACTCCAAGTTGTTGTACCACACACGTATCAACCCCCTGAAAGTTATGGGGATGATCTTGCACATGGCATGGCTACCCTGGATAACCAGCTCCAAGCTATTCTGTACATTCTGTACATATTCTCTTGGGTCTGTGAGGCCATCATAGTTATTCAAGGTCATCTTGGTAAAGATGTGATCCTTTGGTATACAAGTGTTCATCACTCGTCTCAACATGGGAGAATCCTTAATTTGATGGGGGTGTAAGCCTCCTCTTGCATGTATTCCTTTTTAGGTTGTTTTCCACTCATTTGTTAATAATGTTTTAGGGAACTCAAGGTTTTTAGCATGGAAAATCAAGATTTATGGCTAGCCTCGTTCCCGCGATAGCAGGTAGACTCCTAGAATATCCGTTGTGCACTCGAGTGCTATAAGGGCGTATATACATTTTGGAATGGTTGGATGACCTCTAAAGTTGAAAACCTTTTATAGATTCATTCTTCTCACATTCCTTTAGGTAGTGTAACCATCTATGAGCATTGGGTGCGACCTGATGATATAAGGTGGTAAGGAGGATGTGGCGGTTTGTTTTGGTGGTTCCTAGACTTGTTGAGGTACATTTTCTTTTGTTTGTTGATTCACCAACATTATTTGGGTGAGGAATAACACCTGATCAATAAGTTGTTGAAGGGTTAGTTGTGCAGGAATATCTATTGTGGTAGGGAGATCAGTTACACGTTCTATCTCAGGAGTGTCTTGATTATCTGTTATTGATAATAAATAGGAATCTCAATATAAATAGTAGGATAATTAATGGCTTTTTAAAAGCATTTCTTACAGACGATGCTAATTAATGATGTTCTAAAATTCAATATGCTCAGGAATGAGGTTATTTGGTGTTTAAATAGTAGTTAATTAAATGTTCATGTCAATATTTCCTTCTCATTAGCCCATGAAGTATGAAATTGATGGTGCAAGGTACTTGCAAAACAATATCTATCGGTGAGACTTAAAGACCCTCCGATGATAAAGTCAGTAACTTTCAGTGAGAAATAATAAATAAAAGAAAGAAGCTTAAATAGTTAAAGAAAATGAGAGATTATATAGGGTGTACAATTGTCAAGTAGAAGATTTAGTCCAAGCTATTTTAGGATTATAATTATCGATTCTTTTCCCATTAAAATATCGTTTGTGTAGAGTTAGGATTTTTAGTCCAACTGAAATTTCAACCCTCTTAACAATATTTAACAATATTTAGGTCATTCATTTACTAGAAAAAATGACATATCCCCGGTACACATTTTTCTAAACAATTTATCTTTCAAGTTTTCCACCTTTATTTTATTTTTTTTACAATTTATATTTATCTTTCAAGTTTTCTATCTTTATGCTTTATCTTTCTTTACAATTTATTTATCACTTTTATATGTAGTTTCAAACTTTTTGATTTTTTAGGAATTTCTTAGAACCCTAGTATCTTATTTGACTTTCTTTTGATTTGATTCTTCCTTTTGTGAAATCTAAGTTTGTATGATTCAAAGGTGGGAGTTGTCGCCTCGTTATTGGTTAAATCATATAAAAATAAAAATGGCTACAGCTACACAAAAAGGTCGAATCCTGTGACTTTATAGCACATTTGAGTATCATATTCCAGTGCAAAACCGAACATGTCTGAATTGGGTGTTGAATCCTCATTAATCAGTCCAGTATAATTCATCCTGTCCTGCCCTTTCTGTTTCGGAACGTTGTCGGTGAAAAAAAGAAAGAACAGAGAGAATATAGACAGTCAAAAAATCCTTAAAATGAATGCCTTTAGCAAATTTACTGCCAGTATAACCAATGCATATTAATGTTATAATGTACAGGTCAAGGCTAAGCACAAAGGAGTGCAGTAAAGTAAAAGAATTGAGAGGTAGCATAACCACCGGCGGGCCATGTTACAAGCTGGAAATATGATCAGAACCGATATCTGAGCCAATTGCAGAGTGCTCAAAATGCAATGCAAACGACTCCACTAGCTCAACAGCATCCTGAACTTTAAGCCGGGTTCCTTGTTGTCCAACAACCGTGGCTGCAACTCGAGCTGCTAATGTACCCATTGCTCTCAAATCAGACACACCCCGTAGGATACCATACAAAATGCCAGATGCATATGCATCCCCAGCACCACAAGTGTCGACAGGTGCACATGGTGAAGGAGGGATATATACAGCTTCTCCTTTTACACCAATATAGGATCCTCTATGCCCATCAGTGACCGAGACCAAGGGTACAAAATGACTAAGATACCTTGTAGCTGAAATTGAGCTATCCTTTGCAGTAATATTACATAAAGCTCTTGCTTCATCACTGTTTGCAAACACCACATCGGCACAGTTTCCAGCAATTTCCCTGAACAGCACAAGGAGGGAAAGAATGCTTCAATAGGACATCATTTAAGTCACAGGGAGGGAGAGAGTCTCCTCACTATTACCAAGTTTCATTGAATGAACTAACAAGTCTCCATCCAATGAAATTAATAAAGAGAATGATTCACCAAATTCAGCAGTAGAAATAACTGCACAAAGCAATCCTGTTGATGGATGAACAACAATGAATTTTCATTTTTATGCCACAGACCATGAAGCAGAAAACAGAAATCAAACTGAAAGTTCTTGACAAACTTCAAATATCTTTTGATGGTCTTGCTAGTAATTATTTTACATTTCTTAAGCAATTGGGTTTCTAAACTTGAGGGTTTAAAGAAATGAACTTGGTAGCTTAAGTTTTTCCAAAACTGAAAGAATTTATGCATCAAACAGAATGTCACTAGACCACCGTAATAATCTCGATTCAAGGTTTGGCTAGCGACTCCACTCACAAACTAAAAGGATTTAGCATGGTGGTGGAAACTTCAAAAGTTAGGAGATAATAAGACCACACACACAAGGTTGTTCCCCTCCGTTATGACAACTCCCCTCCATACCCTAACTTTTAGCAAATGCATGAAGGAGTGGGATATTCATCTTCATCGCTTGAATTAAAAGAGACAAGTTACATGACTTTCTATTGCAGGATAAATAGTAGTTTAGTTATGCCCCAATGACTGAGTGTCTGGCAGTTCTATTCTATCTGTGGGAAGAACCTAAATTACTTGAATAGTTATTCTGCAGCACTTCGGGCCAAAGAGACCATTGTCAGGATGAGAACTGGTAACTCTTTCTAGAAGGCTTATTTCACAAAACTGTAGTGTTAATAACATCATGTTTTGGATGTTCATCACTTCAAACTCCACTGAAATTGAAAGGAGTTTTTCCAGCATGAAAGAAAACATGTTGAAAACCAAGGTGTTTCTTTTCAACAAACATTTTCAAAATTACTTCTATAATGTTGACTTGCCAAGAAAAATTCTTTTAAGTAAAATCTTGTCTATAAACTATCTAATGAGACAAAAATGAAATTCAGAAACCAAAAAAAATATTTTTTCTTTTAGTAAATCAAGCAACAATCTTACCAGAAATCATCATAGTGTCTTTCAATGCAGGACACATCTGATGCTGTAATTGCAACCAGCGCACCACTCCTGCGTGCTTCTTCACATGCTTTTGAAATTGTTTTAATTGTATCATGAAGTTCAAATAAATAGCCTTCAACTACCAGTATCTTCGTCTTGGAAATTATGCTGGCCAAGCATGGATCATAGTTAACAGTTGAAGATGTACCCTAAAAGATGCCGATATGTTAGGGGTCAGCTCATATTCCAAATGATAAAGCAACCCGGCATATGATTTAATGTAATTTTATTTGGCCTTTAATTGCAACAGACCACATACAACAGTCGATAAATTAAGCATGCAGACTAGCTAATACTCCCAATATGTAACAGGGTTCATCAACTGGGAAAAAAAAAACAATCCAGAAAGGAATCATGCACAAACCACAAAAATATATGGCAAGACAGATGATATTAACATGTCCAAATTGAATGTGTTTCGTTACCCTTGAAAGTTTAGTACAGAAAGAAGAAAATTTCTTTATCTCCTCCAATTTCTAACCCCATGATTATTTTCATTTCAAAATTACAAATTATGTGACTTGTACAGTTACTGATTCATATTCATGCGAGCCATTCCTAGAGAATAAAAACTACAATAACCATGTGCAACTCAAATTAGTGATATTCGATAAAAATAAGACAGCAACCACTAGAATGGCCAGCATATTCTTGAAATCAAGAAATTTATCTAGGAAATTATTCTAAAAATTGGGCAAAGACTTATCCAGGTTTGGTACCTGCTTTCAACTTCCAGCTAATTCAGTAAATATTTTTGAGCCAACAAAGAAATATAACAAACGTATTCACCATATATGAGCAGTTCATTTTCCAGCAACACAAATCTTACATAGAATGAAGCAGAATTTATATATTTTTACAGAAATAATGGACAGTGTATAGCTGGACATGCAGGACAAAACTTGTGATCAGCTAATATAGTTTCAGGAAACGCATTTCATTCAAGAAGCAGCATGCCCCATGCATAATCCTTACCTACTGTGGCAAAGAATCTTCTGAAGGTGTCTGCAACTTAACAACTAGAAGCACCAACTTTAAACCTTTTATTTATTTATTTATTTATTCCTCTGGTAAGCACTGAGCAAAAGTTGATTTTTTGGGAAAGACAGAAACTATAAATCTTCAAAAAGAAACTGCACTTGGATTATCACAAATCTTACCCTTCTAAAACAGAATTTACCTGATGTGCGAGCATGGTTCGCTGTGCATCAGGGGTTGTGAGAACTATCACTGTTCCTGTTGTCCCATCTTTCACAGGTTCAGAGAGAAAATTCACATTTGCCCTCTGTAATTTTGATCTATGAAACAAATCAAAGGAGAAGATATTGAAACACATCAGATCAATATATAAATTCCATAACAAGTATCAAATAGATCAAATCAAACTATGACAGGTCAGTTACCAAGGATGAACCTATATCCCGATGGATTTACAAAAGCAGGGTTAGCAAATTTTATTTTATTTTATTTTTTAAAAAAGCACCTTTTGATCTAGATGAAGTGATAAGATAGACATCATTTGAAGCACTGGCTAGCACATGCCAACTTCCCAAGGTTAGGACTTAAAATCTGTAATCACCCATTGTCGATTCATTGCAATTGGAAGGCTCACTCCTTTTCCTTCCTCCTCAAACCTTCCCACCCAACCAGTGTGAAGGATTTATCATTTGCCTTCTCATGTTTGGTGATAACAAACACATTTACATGGATATGTAAATAATTATATGTGTGCATCATCTGTAGAAAAAAAAACTTCCAACTTAACATCCTGTATATGTATTTAAAATGGAAGAAACTAAGGCTCTCCTATTATACGACTTAAATGGACCAAGTTTTATTGCTTCTATTTAGCTTAAGAGCTCTACTAGCTTCATAGACTCAAACCTCTGCTTCATCTTTTGCTCCATTATATAAGCAAGATGAGAAACAATGCATAAAAATATTTGCCAACTCTCCAGTTTTGGTTAAATATTAGTGTTGCTCCAGACAGTCATTTTCTCTGGTTCTTTTTTTTTTTGGTTCTTTTTTTTTTTATCTTTTGTCTCTAGAAATAACTTTGTATAATTTTATCTATGAACCTTTGTCATCATCATACTAAACTTTAGCTTGCCAATGGTACAAAAGAAAATTGAACACTTTTACTCCTAGCCTATTAGACCTCTAATTATATCCCATAAATATCTAAATATGAAGATTCAAAACACTCAAATGAACTCTCAACAGTTATGGGCTGAAACCTGAAAAGGATAAATTATTGCACGAGCCCAAAGTTACAAAGTGGTGGGTCCCACAATCGTTGGTGGCTCGGGGTGAGCCAAGCTCACCTAATATCTTCTTGCTGGAGAGGGACATACAAGTTTTGACCATCTTCAATAGACACAGAAAATGGAAGGTCTCCAATGCCAAGAAAGTGCTTTATATTTCTATTCATATAGTTGTCCCACCATATGGATTCGAGCACCTTAAGTTTTCACGTTCCCCAAATCTAGTAATCATAACCATACAAAAGCAAACGCAAATCCAATGGTAACATAAATGCCAGACCAACAACTAAATCTTATTTCTTCTCAAAAGGGAGAATAATGTTGACAAGGACTTAACATGTAAACAGATTGAAAACCATATTCTTTCAAAGGAACATAGACGTTTGATAATTACCATTCACCAGATTCCAGGGCTAAACAGAATTGGGAAAGGATGAAAATATTTGCTCAGCTCTCTAAGTAACTAAGCAAAGTCACCTAAAATCATTTGAATCAATGCTAACAGTTAAAGGCAAAGCTCACCAATTACATACAACTTTATCAGTAAGCATATGCGGTGCACATATCAGCTGTTCGACAAGATATTTTCCACTAGTGAATTAAAAATTAAAAAAAAAAGAACAGGAAAAAAACTTATCATGCTTTTAAAGAAGTAACCAACAATAAGAAGCCTCAATTCTGGCTTTCGTTCATGTACTTTCAAATGCAAAAAAATGAGAGAAGAAATGAAAACAAGTTATTAAACTTTAACCTGTAGAAGCCTCCCAATGGATCACTCCCTACACTGCCTGCCATGGCTACATTTAGGGCAGGGCCTCCTACGGATTTACAACCAAGCCTTGCCAGGGCTACCAGGCTGTTTGAAAGAGATCCACCAGCAGCTGCCTTGTAGCTGCAACCGTCCATGGCCCGCAAAACTCTACCCCTCTCCTCATGGTTCACAACCTTCCTTGTTCCCTTCTCTAATCCTAATCTTTTCAAAAATTCATCATCAACAGTGCCAGAGAAATCCACCTAAAGATACAGAAATAATAGATTCTCTCATCCCAGAATATAGAGAACAGAAAAGCATATAGGAAAGTTAAAGTAGAAATCAAAGAATCAAACATTTAGGAAGTCACGAACTACTCCATATTGCCATGAAATAATACAACAACAATGCCGATGCATATTATAGCTAAAAAAAAACACCATAACTACAGCAAAGATACACAAATTAACTTGTTTCAGAATCCTGGTAATGTGGTTGCTTCCATCATCTCTTATCAATGCGGTATATTCAGTAATAGCAAGAAAATGGCAAAGCATGCTTTACTAATAGAAATACAGAGTCATCCCGTATAAAACCTCAACCACCCCAAAAATTCATATTCTACCTACCACGCAACTATGTTTTCTCTTCTCTTCCATTTGCATTCATCAATTGTTTGATATATAAGCAAAACAAAATTTGTTTAACAAATAACTCGAAGCATAACCTTAAAAAAAATCATATCTTTGTCTATCCACCAACATCTACTGAGCAACTAAACAAGGAGTACAAACTAAAAAGAAATAAAATCCAAGAAAATCAAAAAGGAAGGAAAGAAAGAAACAAATACCATAGCTTGACCAAGACCCAAAACATCCCATCTGTCAGGCAAAACAGAAGTTGGACTTACGCCCTCTATTTCCTCTTCTTCGTCATCTTGGCTTCCAGTCCCTAATTCTCTTTCAATGTTGGAAAGAGAAGAAATCCTAAAAGACCCACGTGAGGTTTTGGCCACAGTATCAAGTTTAGAGGTCTGTATTGGTCCATAAGGAGAAGAAAGATTGGTTGGTGTGGTGTTGTGGGCATGTAGAGATAAAGGGTTGCGATAAAGAGAGAAAATAGGAGAAGAAGGAGTTGGTGGATGTCTGGTTATGATGTGAGGATGAGGGATGGTTGGAGGAGAGACAAGAGAGAAAGATGACATTGTTTTAAAAGCAAATAAATTTTTGATGGGTTTTTCTACTCCTACTGCTATAGTAATATTGAGGGGTTTGTTGAGGATGGAGAAGAAGATGGGTTTATCTCCATCCACAGAAACCTTAAATCAAAAACCTTCTTCTCCCCCAAAACAATGAGGCACAGCCAAATTGGCGAAGACAAAAGATTATCCGTACGTATGTCTATCTTTAACCGCTTTGCCGGCCTCTTTCTCTCTCCTTCTTTCCGTTTTTCCCCTTAAAGAACAAATTAAATTCAGTAATTTGAAATTTCTTCCTAAGAGAAAATAGCGGAATTTTCATAAATGAAAAATCTTGAAATGAATATTTATTGAATTAAAGCATTTCATATTTAATATATGAATAATTTTATATAAAGTTTGATGGTATGGTCAAATTAAAGGCATATAAAATAAAATTCAATTTGACAATAAAAAATTGAAATATATAATTAAATTGTTGTACGAAGACATGTTAGAAAAAACCTACTATTTGTCACTTGAGTAATATTTACAATAGAGAAGATCACATTATCTCTAGGCATGATCTTAGGGAAAAGAATAAATGATTGAGAATAACTCATGATTTTAGAGAAATAAATGGAGAGAATAACTAGTGTGTTTTAAAGATATTTATGATGCTGGAGATATAGTAATAACTAGCTTATTATTGTCATTTTGATAAAAAAAAAAATGAATGTGAAAAAATAATATCTAAATTATTTGAAACTTTTTAACATGGTTATGAAACTCAGTATAATAATTTAAATTTGAAAAATCTCAACTTGAGTATTTGCTTAGTCCAGGTTTGTTCAATCTAGTATTAATAATATTTTTTTAGAAAATTTTATCCTTAATCATAATAAATTTTCCTCAGATCTTTCATTATTTTCAATAAAAATTAACATAGTAAAACACGTGTGTATATGGCTATTGCAAATCTCTTTCTCTCTTAAATCTCTTTAGTGGAACAAAAAATCATTATAAAAATTTCCTTTTTATTCTTTATTATCTGCAACAATCTCCATTGAAGCATTGAATCATCTTATTTCAAGTAACCTTTCTCTTCAAATGTCTCACTATCATCTGTTTTTTGTTTTCCTTTTCTTTGTTTGGATTTATAGTGATGATTATGGCATAAATCTTATAATCTTGTTAATTTGTTGTGTTTTTCATGTTTTGTTTGGTTTTGGGAAAAAAAAACTTAACAATCTCATGCTCTGTTTTGTATAGGACCTCAGGATCTTGCTTGTTAATTGCTTGTTGATTCAATCTTAGATGCTTATAAGAAATTAAACGACCTTTGCTTTTAAAAATCTTAGATGCTATTGTTTGGAATTATTTATGCGATGGACTCTTTATATTTTTGAAAATTACTAGGTGCTCTAATGAATGCAAGTAAGACAATCCTTCAACAATTTCTATCGCAATTTTAAGCTTAATTTCCCATAAAAGTACTCGATCTGGTTTCTCTGTACCAAGAGAAACATGTGTGTTAGGAGCAAAAATAAGGTTATACAATGTTGGCATTAATATTGCATATATAACTCCAAATTAAGAATAATTGATTTTCTCTTTATTGGAAAATAAATGATTGTTTACGGAAAATATTTGGTAGTCTAAAAGCTCTTTTTTTTTCATGTATTCATAGACAAGGATCTTCTTTTCATTTTTAAGATAAAAAACTCAAAAGCTTTACAATTCGGATGAGACACCCTTTTCAGTAAACTAATCTTGGTCTGTACCAATAAGTGATGGTAAGTAAGAGCACAAACAATATGTTACCATGAAATTCTAAAGGGATTGAGTGAATTTTGCAAGAAAATTTTATTTTCAAACCATAAAATATAAGGATTGAGAACTCTCACCATATTATGGTATTGAGTCATGTTGTTTACATATGTGTGCACACTAGCTACTGCCAAACTTTACCACCAACTTGACCATTCAATATCTATTGTCAAACTAGTAATCCACTTTAAGGCCTTGTTTGTTTAGGGAATCAAATATCATTGCAATAATTATGATACATTATTAGTTCCTCTTATTTCTAACTTTTTAATTTATAATGTGTGTCGATTTGATCATAATTTCTTGTATTGATTGTGTAAGTATTTGATATGTTTTTTGAATGTTTATTTCCCTGAAATTTTTAGGTTTCGTTATCAGAAAACTTTACTTTCTTATTATGGATAGTAAGATTATTCATGCAGTATGTATGGGAGCAATTGTAACTTATAGCTACAGGGGTAGCTATTATTGAACGAGAAAGAAATATAATTTATATATCAAGAGAACCACGTATAAATGCAATTGAGCTATATTGATAGCATTTTGAATTGAGGTGATAGACATTGCGTCGAGCAAATTTGTATGAAACCAGTTGTATTATATAATTTGTGTGATGTTCTCACAAGTCGTGACCTATTACAATCAACTTAAAATGTGTTTATTAGAAAGCAAGTAATTATATTCTTATAAATTATAGGCTGAAACCAAAGATTTCATTTTATTAGTGGTATATATTATAGGTCTGTTGAAACTATCCATCGTTACTTTAGAATTGTATTAAAGTAATTCTTAAGTTATACAAACACCTTATTAAAAACCTAAGGGATACAGTTCCCGCGGAGATAATGAATAATCGCAGATTTTATCCTTATTTTAAAGTATAAGAACAATACCAATATTTTTATACATTAATTAATTACGTCTAGAAGAAAAGGTTATAAATTATTTTTTCATATTTGTATAGGATTGTGTGGGAACAATTGATGCTACTCATGTTCCTGTAAATGTTCCAATTGAAATTCAAGGAAAGTTTCGAGGTCGAAAAGAGGGAACAACACAAAATGTTTTAGTAGCTATAACTTTTGATTTGAAGTTTATATATGTGTTAGCTTGATGGGAAAGAAGTGCACACAATCCCTGGGTTTTAGGTGATGCACTATCAAGACCTAGTGGTCTAAAAATTCCAGAATGTATAAATTAAATATTTATTATATGCAATAAACATATAAAATTGTCTAATTAGATAAAGATAGCAATAGGTTTTATTTTTTATTTGTAGGAAAATATTATCTTGGTGATGCTGGTTACGGTATTTGAAAAGAAATCATTTTAACTTTTTATGGAGTTCGATACCACTTGGATGAGTCCACAGAACATTCACCAGAAAATGAAAATGAGTTATTTAATCTTTGACACTCTTCATTGAGAATCGCTATTGAGCGAGAGTTTGGTATTTTTAAGAGTCGTTTTAGATCAATTGATGGAAAACCTTTTTGGTCTTATGAAACACAAGTGAATGTTGTGCTTGCATGTTGTATTGTATTATTCATAACCACATAATGAGAAATGATCCTTATGACTTTCTTATGGAACAAATATGTTTGGAAAGTGAACCGATTAAAAGAACAATCAACTTAAGCCAACGGGAGGAGAGGGAAGAGAATAGGGAGTGGATAACAAAAGGAGAAATGATTGCATCAACCATGTGGAATGATTATAACCCTCAAAGAAACTAGTAATTGAGTGTTAATTATATGTGTTTGTTTTTATTATGTCTTTTTTGAGTTTGTATTATCTTTGTTATATATTTGATTGCTTGTTGACTTTATTATAATTTATTATTTATTTCATGTATTCTCTTTTAAATAATAATTGTATTTTTTTTATATAAAATTAATTCAATCTAAATATTGTATGATTTTATTTTGTATAAATTTGTGATTTTTTTTATAGAAATGAGTACCACGAAGAATGAAAAATGCATGGGTAAGCACTTCACATGGTCTAAGTCTATGTCTCACATGCTACTTGAGATATTAGTCGAGGAGGCACTTAAAGGAAACAAGCTTTCTTCCACCTTTAAAGCAAAATCTTTTGTTAAGGTGGCTACAAAAATTAGTCAAAAGTTCAATGTGCAATGCGAGCCTAAGCATGTGGACAATCATCTCAAAACTGGTTTTAATCAAACTTAAAAATAAAAATGGTTTTGGTTGGGATAATTGTTTGAAGATGATTATGATTTCGAAAGATTTATATGATGAAGAAGTAAATGTATGATAAATAATATACTCTTTGTAATTTTTACATTTACTTTTGTTTCCAAAACTTTATACAAGAAATTAAAAATTGCATATTCTAATCTTTATGAACAAGTATATCCCAATCATGACAAGTATCTCAACAAAAAACTTGATATGTATGAAGCAATGATAATTGTTGTTGAAAAAGACATGGCAGCCGGAAATTATGCTAAATTATATACTGATATCAACCTGGAAGAGAACACTAAAATAAAGTTTATTTCAATTGAAAATGAAGGGGGATATGAAGAAACTTCAAAAGGTAAAGAGAAATCTTCTTCTAGTGCATAAAAGAGGCAACATAGAAAGAGAAATCGAATGTATGAAGATGATGGTGTTGAAAAGTTGTCTAAAAAAATTGGAGATATAGCGTTTGCAATTTAAAGCCTAAGCAAAAATCAACTTGATGTTAATGAGCTATATACAGAAGTGATGAAAATTGAAGGCTTTGAGGAGACCACTCTTAGTGATGCTTTTAATCACTTGGTCCAAAATGAAATGTTGGCAAAAGCATTTATGGCAAAAAATGCTAATTTAAAGAAAATTTGGGTCAAAATTTTATGAACCAACACTACTACAGGTCTGATTGCTAACATAATTTTACTATGATAAGAAAGTCTATGTTTATTTTTGACAAGTATATTTACCTGTTTTATTTGGTCTAGTATGTTTATGATTGTTAATGTGAACTAATATGTATGTGTATAACATCAAAACATAATATTTATGCATGACAATGTTTGATGTAAGATGTTTATATTTATTTCCTAATGCTTAATTGATATATATTAAAGGGATAATTATCCATACATTAAAAAAAAAAACAATCTTTATCCAAAAAAACCTATCAAAATATTTTTGTATCTATTTATCTCTAAAACAAATATGCACACCAAAAAAACCAAAATATCTAACTCTTACTTAATATTATTAATTAATTTGGCTTTCTTAATGCTGCCAAAAATTTATTTTAAGTGTTTACAAATGAAAAAAATATTAATAGGTTTTACTTAAAAAAATATTTCACAAGGTTATATATCTATAATATTATATTTAAAATATTTATATTAAATATATAGTTATATTTTATAAAATAAGCTATATATAAATATATGATATAATAAAATCATTATACTTTTTAGATCTCATTCTTTTATTGTAAGTAATTAAATATTTATATTTAATATTCTATATATATGAGATAAACTTTTTAAAAATAAAATATTAAAACATTAATAAGTTATTGTCCAGCTCATTTTCCATTACATAACCAAACATTGGAAAATGTTTTCTAACTTATTTTCCATAACACTACCAAAAATCGAAAAATAATTCACTTTTCAAGAATTCATTTTCCAAAGTAACCACTTTCCAAAAAAAAACTACTTTACAACAAACAAACAGAGCATAAATAGTTATTTTACACGATTAGAACTTACTTAATTTACTAAGGAGTTTACTACGAGACTGACATTTCACGTATTAATTTATTATTTTATCTTGTCTAAAATTTATACTGATATTACTGGGGATTTTCTCCCCTAATCATAAAATAATTTATTGTTTTTGAGTTGAGAATTACTCTTTTTAGACATTGTTTTATAATTTTAGATCGGGGTTTAATACTAGTTATTTACTTGAGCGAGGCCACATTATAGTTATGATAGTTTTTAAATCTATTTTTATTCAATTCTTTTATAATTAAAATCGATGGTTGTATGAAACAATACTATTGAAATTCTTAAAAACCATTTTATTAAACAAATTATTCCTTTTTTATTCTTACATTTTCTACCAAGTTTTTTTCATTAGTAATTTCTTCATTAATAATAAACAAATTTATAATAAATATTTTTACAAAATTGAATAATTTAAAATAAAAATGAAAAAAGTAGCTCTTTAATCTAAACTACAATTCTTATTAATGAATTCTTTTTTTAATGAAAATACTTTTTTTTATAATAAGTATTATATTATAAATAAAAAAAATTATGATCTTAAGAGCAAGTTTTAACAAAACAAAATAAAAATCATGTCTTGATATTTTATAAGCAATTTAAGGAAAAATAATTAATCTAAGAAAATCTTACAAAAAATTTATAATAAAAAATAACAAAATATCAATCTTGTTTTTATTTTGTTATTTTTTATTCATGATCACAAGCTTAAAAATATTTACATATTAGATTCATAAATGATAATTAATGAAATGATTGATAATATTATATAAAAAAAATATAATAATCTTATTTGAAAACAAAGGAAAACTCAATTGATTTTTAATGGAATAATATTTTAAATATAATTTTATTTATAATAAATTTTAAGTAAAATTAAAAAAATAAAGGAATGTATTAAAAGAGTAGGCATTTGGGTTTACATGCTTGATCTAATGCAAAAAAGCCTTAGCGCTGTGCGTTTGCAAGGTTTATCTCTTACACATAGCCTTCTTGCATTTTCTTCTTGTTTAACAAGGAAGGTAACATGTAATATGTCCTAATTTTTTAAAAATAAATAGATGACGTGTCATTTATATTAATAGATGATGCACCATCTATTGGTGAAGATTCTGACCATTAGAGTTGACTAGAAAATCGGGCTATGAGTTTTAGAATTCTAAAAACCTATTTAACTATTTTTACTTGAAAAACATTTAAAAAATACCTTAAACATCTAAATAAATTTATTTTCAATCTCAAAACATTGCTAAATTTGAAAAAAAAAAATCCTCAAACTTAAACTAAATAAAAACTATTTTTTGAGTCTCAATCTACTTTTTAACAAGATGAAAGTTTGAAAACATTTTAATAGTATTTTTCTTCTCAAAAGAAACTTAGTAACACTCGATTAAACTTATATGACTAATCAACTACTTTCTCTCTCTTTCTCAATTTACCAATAATTTTTTCTCTAATTTCTAAAAACTCAAGATTAAAATGTAAAACAAATAAAGTTTAAAATCTAAATGTAAAACTCTAATTAAAGGTATTAAAAATGTATAAATGGAAAAATTTTGGATGAAAATGATTTTTTTTGTGTGAATCTAAAAAAAGCCCTTTTAGCTTTTTTTTGTTCTTTATTTTTTTAATTTCTTAAACACAATAAAGGTAATTCTTGTTTCATGAAATTAATCTCTAATTTAATTATAAATTTTATCAAATACATTAAATTGTCAATAAAATGCAAAGAAAAGAAAATTTCAATACATAATGTATCACAAATATAATATAAAAAAATAAAATTGAAAAAAATAAAATTCAATAACTAAAATTAAAAATTAAAAACACTATTAATTACACAGTTTTGTCAATAAATAAATAATTAAATACGAGAATGTGCATTGTAAACCACAATAAAAAACTGAATTGTCTCACTTAAATATGTAAAGCGTGTTTGATATTATAGTAATGATTGTTTTTTAAAATATTTTTGTTTAGAAATTTATTAAAATAATATTTTTTATTTTTAAAAATTTATTTTTGATATTAATATATCAAAATAATAATAAAAACTTTAAATTAATTTATTTTTTAAAAACACAGTGTTTTTACTCGGTGCCAAACTAGCTCGAAATTTCCATGAAAGTGAGAGCTGCGGTCATGAATTACCTAAGAATCTCTCACGAGGCCCACTCCAGCCCATAAAATTACTTATCCACTGCATTGTTTTTAACTGTTTTGAGTACAGATATATCCAAGTCACCCGTACAGTTGCCAAATAGATGGTTTGATCAAGTTGACAACCCACGTGTATGGTCCAGATTCAAAGAAAGCAAAAGAGCAGCATAGACACACATGTAGGCAATCCTGTCTTTCGAATCACAAAACCAAGAATCATCAATTGAAGAGCACATTTATTTACGAAAATTTGAGGTACGCGATCTCTCTTATCACAATTCAATTGTAATGGTAATGGTGCTCACGATTTTCTTTCTAGAAGAGTAAAATTCCTTTGATCATAATTAAAATTGCATTTCCTCATTCTTTTCCCCTTAGATTTTAAAATTATTTGCCTTTCAGTGTTGGATTCAAAAAAGAAAAGAGAGAGTGGTAGATCTCTACTAAGCAATTCGAATTTCATTATTTTCGAGTAGAAATGATATTTTGGTTTGATTAGGGTTTTGTTGATCTAATTTAATCAATTGTTTTTCTCTACTAAATTTGAATTAGATTTAATTTATTATTGATTTGTTTCAGTAGAAATGGAGCAGGCCGAACTGACTACAGAGCAGGTTGGTGGTGATCTCATTTCTTTTTTAGGCATTTCTTACATGCTTATTATTATTATTTTAATTATTTTTTTAAATAGGTTCTTAAGAGGGATATCCCATGGGAGACTTACATGATGACAAAGCTAATCTCTGGGACGGATCTTCAACTGTTGAGGCGTTATGATAATAGACCGGAAAGTTACAGGGCACAATTGTTAGATGATGTATTCGAACCAAATCACTCTGTTCTGTTCTGTGTGTATTTGTTTGGACTTGAATGTTTTTTTTAACTCTATCCTTTATATTCAAACCATGGCAGGATGGCCCAGCTTATGTTCGGGTTTTTGTTACCATTTTACGTGACATTTTTAAGGAAGAAACAGTCGAATATGTTCTGGCTTTGATTGATGAAATGCTTGCAGGTATTAATTCATGTTTGCTTATATTTCTGTCCTGCCTGTCATTATATGTTTCTTTTAGCACTTCAGCTTATTTTTCATTTCTTCTGGCAGCAAACCCGAAAAGAGCCAGATTGTTCCATGATAAGTCTCTTGCAAATGATGATCCTTATGAACCTTTCCTAAGTTGAGTACTTTGTTTATATAGTTTCTTTCATTGTTATTGTTCAGGTCAAGTTTCCCTTTCTTTTTTTTTCCTTAGCTTTCTGCTAAACAACTTCCATTTGGTGCACCCTGTTTAGGGTTGTTGTGGAATCACAAAGTCTTGGGCTCCTTTTTTTTCTTTGTTAATGGATAAAGGAAGAAATGTATTAGAGAGAGATAGAGAAGAATGTAAATAAACAGATTGGAAAGAAAGTCATCCTCTAAAATGAAAAAGATAAAGGAACACCTTTGAAATTAAATGAGCTATCCATTTCTGATGTGTCAGCTTGACACACCCTCCTAAAAGCCTCTAAGCATTGCGCAAAATCTTCATTACTTGCAATTTGGCCAATTGTTTTTGTATTTCACTAGAGTTTAGTTTCATTTGCTTCCAACTTAACTTATGAAACAGTTAACTCCGCAACTTCTAGTTTTTTTTTTGAGAGTGACTATTATGATGTTAGTATAGATGCTAAGCCTTCGTGGCAAATTCATAATTATGATGACAATTGTGAATTGAAAATTTTGACGGTTGTGCCTGTTTGCTCATGAAACTAGGCTTAAAAGTAATATTTGATTTATTCTAGTTGTTCATCAACATATAGATCCTAAGCCTTTTTGTTTGACTTTCAATGTAGTTACTTATTTTATCTTGTCAAAACAATGAAAACTAAAACGAACTGCAATTTGATCCACTTTCAGATTGCTTTGGAAAGGTAACTGGTTCATACAAGAAAAGAGCTGCAAGATACTTGCTTTGATTGTAAGGTATTGGCAAGATGATCCTCTATCGATATAAAATGAAGTTTCAAGAAATTAGTCACGTTGATTTCTTCATAACACAACATGGTAACTCGGTATTTTTTGTGTTTGGTTTAGTGCTAGGCCAAAAACTCAAGATGGCCTTCTTTCAAATGGAGAGGCCTCAAATTCAAAGAGCAAAATTACTTGCATTGATGATGTGCTGAAGGGATTGGTTGAATGGCTTTGTGCCCAGGTTGGCGTGCTGGTTTTAGAAAATAATTTAGTAGGTTTTAGTTTAAATGATACTCATTGTCACCCTTCACTCTTGAACTTTAATGTCATTTAGCTGAAGAAGCCTTCACATCCTAGTCGTTCCATTCCAACTGCAATTAGTTGTCTAGCAACATTGCTTAAGGAGCCTGTGGTCAGATCTTTGTTTGTACGGTTAGATGGCGTGAAGTTGCTGATTCCATCGATTTGTCCTGCATCTACTCAGCAATCCATTCAGGTAACCTTTATCACACTTTGCACTCTCTCCACACTGGCTTTGACATGATTAAATTCTGTTATCTGACAGGCTGGATGAGCATTGGATACAGCTTGTGGTTTTTTTCATGCAAGCTTTAAATTCTAGAACTCATTAACAAGTTGCCGTTCATTTTATTGATAGCCTTTTCTCTTTGTCACAGCTTCTTTATGAAACAAGTCTCTGTGTCTGGCTACTGTCTTACTATGAACCTGCAATTGAGTACTTGGCTACTTCAAGAACCTTGCCGCGACTAGTTGACGTTGTGAAGAGTTCCACAAAAGAGAAGGTGAGGTTGATTCTTTACATATTTTCCAGTAAATATGATTTGTTGCCCTTGTGTATTTATCAACTTTCTTCATGTTGCATTTTCTGGACATTAAGAATTTTCTGTTGTGGGTTGATCAGTCACAAGAAGCAATCTGCACATGCTCTATTGCTTGACAGATTTTGTCCCTGCAATTTTTTGGCTGTTTACTATGTTTACTTCCCTATACAGAGAACATATGCTAGGATTTATCTGATTTTATCAAGTTGTTTCTGTTGGTTTCTGCTAGGTTGTCAGAGTGGTTGTCTTGACCTTTAAAAACTTGCTTTCCAAAGGTGCATTTGGTGCTCAGATGGTAGACCTTGGATTGCCACAAATTGTTCAAAATTTGAAAGCACAAGCATGGAGTGATGAGGTAAGAGAAGCAGAAAGTTTAACTCCTTCCATTTGATTATTAATTTTGTTTTGAGGATATATGGAATACAGAATTTAAGGAAATGATGGAGTATTATTCCTTCATTGCCTTCCTGGATGCTGGTCTACTCCCTATCTTCCATAAAAAAATGTGCAATACAAACTTACTAAAATGCTGCAGTAGAAAGCTTTTTAGAAGGGTTACAGTAGCTATACCAAAGTGTTGTCATGTTCCTGGGTACTGTTTAAGTGCTACTCTTGTAACCATAGCAGTTAAGAGGAAAATAACTCTTGTTTTATTTCTTTTTCAGATTTTTTACTTTTTAATTAAGTCTTTGAATTATTTTTTCCTGGTGAATTGGATTTTTTTATAGTAGTCCTTTATTTCTGAGACTTTATTATTCCTCAACTTTCTCATCTTCAAGAAATCTTTTAGTAGATGTGAATTTGATGATTATTCTTTGAATTTTTTATTCAAGCATGTTGATATTTGGTAGAAATGTGGTGATTTATTTACTTAAATCATTGCTGACTGGTGTTATTTACCTTAGGATTAAATTGATCCCTTTTGTTTGCCCTTGTGCTATCACTTCCTCCCTTTTCTCTATTTCTATGCATGTGCGTTGGGAATTTTGAACTGAACCAGTATACTTCATTTTACTGCTCGAGTTGCATTTTATTTAAAAAAATATCTAGATTCTATCCCGTGGCTTCTTAGTTTAGATGTATGTGTCATGAAGTTTATCACAAGAGATTCTGTTACTTGTAGAGTTTATCAAAATGATTGTGATTTGAATTATGCCAATAATCTTTTACTTCTTTTTTTAACTAGTTTTGTCTTGGATGGCTTTGAATTTGTCCCAGGACCTACTGGAGGCTCTGAACCAACTAGAAGAGGGGTTAAAGGATAACATTAAGAAATTGAGTTCTTTTGACAAGTACAAGCAAGAAGTTCTCCTCGGCCATCTTGATTGGTCTCCTATGCACAAAGATCCTGCTTTCTGGCGTGAAAATATAACTAATTTTGAAGAGAATGATTTCCAGGTACTTGCTTTCATCTTCTCATACCTTAATTAAGCACTTTGACGAGCTTCACAAGAAGTATGATAGATGGAAACAATCATAATTTTCTTGTGGCCTTTCTTTAAATGCACAAATTTCTTGAATCTTGTGTGGTTCTTGCCCATTGGCTTTGGGGGTTGATGTCATTTCTGTGTAATTTGAAAGAGGTGTCTACTGACAAGAGCTTGGCGATCTAAGATGGGTTTAGGGGATCGGCCTGTGTTAAAAACTTGTATTTTAAGATTTGAAACCCACAATTCTTATACTCTCGGATATAAAAAAATCCCTGTTGCATTACCATATTAAAGAAAAGAAAATTTGTAAATTGGATTCATGATTACAATTCACAAGTCCATAGCCTTGCAATTTAGAGTGTAGCTATTATTCCCGTGTAGCATGTCCACTCTATTCTCTAAAATAAATTGGAAATAGCCAAGATTGGTATTAGCAAGAATAAAGTACAAAGAAAGTTTTTGATCTCCTCTCCATTAGTCTATTGAATTAACATGTATGAAGATTGCTGCCAATTGAAAGCAAGTGTAGTGAGAGCATCCCTCCCTCACCGAGGCTTGCATGTGTTGTTCTCTTTGAAAAGCATTCAAACTTGGAAGGGTACAGCTTACAAGTTGTAAAATTATTATCATTCACCGAGTCTTGATGAAGCCTGCTCTTTGATCATTAAGCTTACTGTTTTTCTGTTTGTTTTTTTTTAAGAAAAGAATAATATACCATGATCAATGCTTTAGCTTGAGGAAATCACCTTGTCATCTTCTATTTTTTTTTTATTATTATTGTTTTTATATATCTGGATTTTGCACTTGAATTTCTTATCTGCATTTTGCACCTGGATCCTTGGGTTTCTTTAAGGAAAAGGACAAACCCACCATAACTGTTAAATCGTAAGGATCCCCAGATGGTCCTTGCATTGATTCTGTATATTTATTTTGGGGTTCAAAAGTTGAACTCCTTGTAGGCTAACTCTAAAATTTTAAATACCCCCCTAGCGACCAAACTAATTTGAGTCTCTATTACAATTGGGATTGAGCCACTAGCAGCATCAGTGTTAAGTTCCTCAGATAAATGTATAGTTGATACAGACTCTTCTTGCTTGAATGTGATTGTATTCTAAATCCATTTCTTAGTTTTGCTCAGTAACAGATAAGTCACCTCTCTATTGCAAGTTCCAAACATGGGACTATATAGATTGCATGATAGGTTTTGTTCCATGTGATTTGAAGGCAGGAAAAATGTGCATCAAAATCATGACAACTACGGAACAAAATAAAACCAGTATATTAATTATTGTTTTTTTTATTATTTCTCTTAAAATATGGAACCACTGCTGTGCTTATATGCCTTCTGATACAGATTCTGAGGGTCCTCATCACAATTTTGGACACATCCAATGATCCAAGAGCTCTGGCTGTTGCTTGCTTTGATCTCTCGCAGTTTATCCAGCACCATCCTGCTGGGAGGGTCATAGTGACGGATCTTAAGACCAAGGAAAGGGTGATGAAACTGATGAACCATGAAAATGCTGAAGTTACCAAAAATGCTCTCCTCTGTATTCAAAGGCTCTTTCTAGGTGCAAAGTATGCAAGCTTTCTGCAGGTCTGATTCTCTCCTTGTGAGGCATCCAATTACACCGTATGGTTGTACATCACCTGCTTCCGGATTGCTTCCATGAGCAGATACTGAACTCTGCGCCTTTTATTTTTATTAGATGTTGGAAAACTGCGAAGAATTAATTTATTCTACCGAAGGAGACTTTGAGACTTGGAAGAGAATAATTGTATCATGTTTTGTTTTGGGTGTATATACATTTCAAGAGTTTGTTAATCGATCAATAATGTATGAATACTTGATTCAGGGAGTTGCACACAAATATTTTTCTTTGTATCTGTGGTTCTGTGGATGTATGCTTTCTGTGGATTTGGTCTAAAAATTGGCATTAACCGAAAGCGGCAGAAGGTTTTTCACATTTGAAGTCCGGTGTCAGATTTGTGCTGTATGATGATTTTCTTGGCCACAAGCAAGGAGGGTTTTGTGGTGGCTTGGATGGTTTTTGTTTTAAGCTGCGGCGGGGTTGGGAGGTTGATCACCTCCAACCAATCTCGTAATGTATTTCATTCTATTTTTGTTATTTTTTCATATGAAATAGCCTTATTGATTTGATGATGATTTATCAAGTGTTCTCTTTATAGCTGCTAAATGTTTTTTAAAATATTTTTTATTTAAAAATATATTAAAATAATATTTTTTAAAATTACATTAGAATTTTAATGCTAAGCATCTCATTATTTCTTATGAGACATGATTTAAATCGTTTTCTAAAGAAATAATGGCTTGGTGGACTTATGATCAAGAAATTCTTTCTTAACATGTAGCTCAATTAGTCTGAACTTCGAAGGGTGTAACTTAATTGGTCAGATTTTAAGTTTGTTTTTTAAAAGTTATCGGTTCGAGTTTTATAAATTTCAGAGCTACTGGAGACTTACATGGTCGTTAATTTCAGGAGCCGTGAGATTAGTCGAGGTGCGTGCAAGTTGATCCGGACACTCACGTTAATAATAACAAAAAAAAAATTCTTTCCTATGAGCTTTTTATATTTATCCACCAGCATCTCATTCATCTCATTCTTCCTAGTTTGATGGAATTTATTTCTTTATAGATAGATGGATTTTTAGGT
>Ga0307517_10002455_pt1 | contig 29637 bp, 14 predicted proteins | sample 23_EM_MG_FD_194515 | JGI IMG/M metagenome (GOLD analysis project Ga0307517, IMG submission 194515) | Populus trichocarpa ectomycorrhiza microbial communities from riparian zone in the Pacific Northwest, United States - 23_EM | ecosystem: Host-associated > Plants > Roots > Unclassified | place... | reverse complement strand
TGCATCTTTCATCCAAAAGTACCTTCAAAACATAAAACAAAGAATATCAAGACATTTTATATATAAAACATGGACAAAACATTAGGTAGATGTGGGTGAAACTATCGAATAATATGGTTACATCAACATGTAAGGCTAATCTCTTTTTCTTAGTTGCAAGGACACAGAAACCTTCGGATTTCAAGAATTGTGAGATTTATTTTACCTTTTCTTTTCAGTTTATATGATGAATATGTTTGTTTTCATATGCTTATTTCCTATGATTGTTTATTTTAATTACTAGAGCGGACTCTAAGTTATTATTGTAAACAATCTATTACTAAGTTTGTTATTTAAACCAAAGTTGTGGTATATAAACTTGTGAACCAACTGAGTTTAATAATCGTAGTGGATTTATGTTATTAATCTTAGGGAAAACACTCGATCAAATCAACCATGGACTGCAGACAATTATGTTTCATTGATTAATCAACTTATCTAGTTCTTAAGGCTGCCATTGAATTAATTTACTAGTGCAGACACTGTGGTTGAATGATGGTTAGGGTTAGTTATACGGCAGATCTGTTAAATAACCAATATTAAGAAGAGATAAATATTTAGCATATAAATTGATGTATTGTTTCAATAATCGGTTCTGATTTCCGTAGGTGGACGTCTACTTGAAACCAAGGTTTGTTCTCTTGATGGTTTTCTGATTTATTTAATTTAGCTTGATTGTTTTATTCTGCTATAGCCTAGATAACCTCAAAATCCCCCCCCAATTGCATTTCGTACAGCATAAAAAATCTAAACCAAACCTTCATCGTGGAATCGACCCCTTGCTTGCTCTATATTATCATGTTTATTTGAGCTAGGGTAATTAATTTGTGTAATCGTGACATCGCAACAAATGTTTTCATTATTTTTTTTATAAAAAAAACTTGTTTTCAAGATCACAATAGGTTTTGTTTTAAAAAATAATGTTTACAATAAAAAAAATGCTATCGTTAAAATAATAAAGAGAAGCGTTAATAAGGAAATGAAGTTTATATTAAAGAAATATATTTATCCTTGATAATTTTATGCATTACCTTGCCTACAAATATCTCTTTCTATAATTGTTTAATTACATAAAATATGAATTCCAAAAAGCGACATAATTAAACATGGCCAGCACATGACTTAGGTTTTAACCCATCCAACCTATGACCTAAGTCATGGGTTGGACAAGCTGGCAAATTTGATATGGTTCTATCCAAAAGGTTTTTGTTCCACTATTTTTTATTAAAAATAAATAAATTGATGTCATTTTTTTAAGGGCAAACCGAGTTTTGGCTCGATTAACTAAGTCATAAGAGCACCCGCCAGATCACTAGGCCATATTGGGTCAACTCTCACATGATTTACTTTGAAATTTAGCTCAATCTAAAGGTCAGGTTGACAAATTACTATGTTAACTTAACAAGTCTACCTGAATTTAATAACATTATTAAAAAAATTAAACTAATTTTGGCCAAGTCAACAACGCACACGAACAATTGACTAGTTTAAATTAATTTTATAAATGTTAACTCAATGATACATTGAGTTTGATTCACTAGAGTATCTTATTGGATATCATACAACATAAAAAATCTAAACTAAACCTTCCTTGCGAGATCTACCCTTTATTTGCTCTATATTATCTTATTTATTGAAATTAGGGTAATTAATTTGTGTGACCGCAACATCGCAATAAATTTTGGCGTCGTTGCAGGGGAAGTAATTTTAGTTGATTCTTGTGCTGTGATTATTATTTGCTGTGTGATTGTTATTTATTTTGTTGGAAAAAAAAATGCTGCTTGTTGGTGGTATTGTACAGGTACTATTCAAAACAAAGTTTTTGGTGGAATTAGGCCTCGACCTTTTGTTTCCTAAAGGAAAATGACGTTCTAAACAAGAATAGTAGATTTTAGCCTCTAGCCCCACCCTTTCAAGGCCAAATTCCGCTGTTTTCTAGGGTTTTTAGGCAGTTTTTGTGTTCTAGCGTAGAATTTTCATTTAATTTGCACTACTTTAAATCTCTTATGTGGTTGATTTCTGTTGAGTTTTCTTGACGATTTATGCTTGTAACCCGTTCTTCTAACCAAATACAAGTGCATGTAGATCTCGAAAAACAAAACACTTTACGCATGTTACAAAAGAAAGCTCGTGTCAACACCATGGCTATTGCACGACAATAGACAAAACACCCGAGGCACTTTTGGAGATTTGGGAAAGATTTGAGCAATTATGTATTCAATACCCTCATCATCAGATACCTGATCAACTACTCATTCAATATTTCTATAAAGGACTAATGCCTACTGACCGCAATATCATTGATGCGGCAAGTATAGAGGGGCATTGGTTGATAAAACACCCGAGGCTGCACGCCAATTAATCTCAAATATTACAGCCAACTCGAAACAATTTGGCACTCGTGGAGACTTCCCAAGCAAATGAGTAAATGAGATAAGTATTGCTAACCTTGAGAATAAAGTTAATGATCTTACTTCTCTTGTGTGTTCTTTGGCTTGTGGAAATGTACAATAGGTGAAAGTTTGTAGCATATGCTCGTTACAAGGACATGCTTCGGATATGTGTCTAATAATGCAAGAAGATTACATTGAACAAGCTAATGCAGTTGATGGAGCATTCAATGGACAACCCCAACGTAAGTATGATCCCTTTTCTAACACGTATAATCTTGGATGAAGAGATCATCCGAACCTACGCAATGGGAACCCGCCTCAACAAAGCAATCAAGGCCGATAGTTCTACCCTTATGGATTTCAATCCCAATAGAATTATCAAGCGAGACAACCCCCTACATTCATAAATTCCAATGTTATGGGGTCATCGAGTGATGATCTTCATGAGATGATGAAAACCTTAGCTCCTAACATAGTGACCTTGCAACAAAATGTCATATCTTTTTAATAGGAAATGAGGTCAAGTATTCACAACTTAGAGAAGCAAATAGGACAAATAACTTTAAATGTAGGGAAATTAGAAGCACAAATGAATGGAAAATTGCCATCCCAAGCATTGAATCCAAAAGAGAATGTTAGTGTGATCACGCTGCGAAGTCGAAAGAACTTGAAGAGCAAATATCGAAACAAATTGAGATGAAGGAAGAAGAGGAGATAGAAACCGAACTAGGTATAAAGAAGAAACACTCTACTCCTCCACAAATTGAAACAACGACCAATACTCCAAAGGTAAGTCCTAACTCAATGAATTCCAGTTTTAAGAAAATTCCTCCATTTCCTTTTAGTTCTTCTAGGTTTCCTTTGATTGATGTTATCAAGCAAATTTCCAAGTATGCTAAATTCTTGATGGAGCTGTGTACTACTAAGAGAGCTTACAAGCTAAAAGGCTATAAAATGGTAAGTATGGGTGAAGTTGTATCTGATGTTGTTCAAAAGAATCGGCATTTGAAGTAATAAGACCCAGGTGCATTTACTATCCCATGTGTTATTGGTAATGCTAGTTTTAAAAGGGCCTTATGCGATTTAAGTGCATCCATTAGTGTTATGCCTAAACATGTTTATGATTCTCTTAGTCTTGAGCCTTTTATTAAAACTAGTATTATAATACAACTTATGGATCGTAGTTTTGTTTATCCACTTGGTGTGATAGAAGATGTCCTAGTGAAGATTGATAGTTTGGTTATTCTATACGACTTTTATATTCTTGATATAGAACGTGAGTCTTGTAATTCCTCAAACAACAACACTCCTATATTGTTTGGAAGACCATTCTTGAAAACTGCCAATACGAAAATTGATTGTGGGCAGGATACTTTGTCTATGAAAGTGGGAGACGAAAAAATTATATTTAATTTTCATGATGCAATGAAATATCCTTACAACAATGTTTATTCTATCATATACTATGACCAAGTTGATAAGTATGTGCAACAAGTTTTTTATTTTGATTGCGAGAACAGATTAAGCATGGCTTTGATCTATGGTTGTGATTTTATCGAGATAGAAGAGATGCAGAGGCACATATGTGTTCCCCAAAACATTCAAGAATCAGCCTTGGCTTTGCAAGCTTTGCAAACAGCCCCCTGTGGTAATGTTTTTGTTGATTTAGTACTTTCATATAAAAAGCTTTTGCCATTTATTTTACAAGCACCCAAGTTAGAATTGAAACCTTTCCCTGACAATTTGAAGTATGTATTGGTAACAAAAATACACTTCATGTTATCATAGCAAAAGGTTTGACAAGTGCGCAAGAAGAAAAACTTGTGAAGTTGTTATGCGATCATAAAACGACCATTGGATGGACTTTAGTCGACATCAAGGGTATTAGTCCCTCGATGTGTATGCATCACATACTATTAAAGGACAATGCGAAACCAACAAGGGAAATACAAAAGAGGTTGAACCTGCCTATGATGGAGGTAGTGAAAGCTGAAATTTTGAAACTATTAGATGCATGAGTCATTTACCCCATCGCAGACAATAAATGGGTGACGCCAATCCATGTGGTGCCCAAAAAGACTAGAATCACGTTGGTAAAGAACAAAAATGATGAACTCGTTCCTACTCACATCTCAAATGGTTGGAGAACGTGTGTTGATTATAGAAAGCTTAATCTTTCTACATGCGAAGATCACTTCCCATTACCATTCATAGACCAAATGCTTGAGTGTCTAGTAGGTAAATCTTTTTATTACTTTCTTGATGGATATAGTGGATATAATCAGATTGTTATTAATCTTGAGGATCAAGAAAAGAATATATTTACATTTATATTTGGTACATATGCATACAAGAGAATGCTCTTTGGTCTTTGTAATGCACCCGCAACTTTTCAAAGATGCATAATGAGTATTTTTTCTGACTATATTGAAAGAATAATTGAGGTTTTCATGGATGATTTCACGGTATATGGTGATTAATTTGATAAGTGTTTAGAAAGTTTATCTTTAGTCTTGAAAAGATGCATTGAAACTAAACTTGTCTTGAACTATGAAAAGTCTTATTTTAGGTAGCATAAGGAATAATTATTGGGCATGTTGTGTCTTCGCATGGATTGGAGGTTGAGAAAGCTAAAATAGACGTTATTTCATCATTTTCTTACCCCTTATGCATGAGGGAAGTTTGCTCTTTTATTGGCCATGGAGATTTATATTGACGCTTTATCAAAGATTTCTCGAAGATTATAGCACCCTTGTGCAAATTATTAGCTAAAGAAGTGGATTTTGTGTTTGATCAAGCATGTAAAAATACGCATAATGAGCTTAAGAGGCGTGTCACATCTGCCCCTATCATACAACCACCAAATTGGGATGAACCTTTCGAGATAATGTGCGATGTTAGTGACTATGTAGTAAGGGTTGTACTTGGACAAAGAATAAGGAAGAATTTACATGTTATCGCCTATGTTTTTCGCATGTTGGACGAAGCAAAATACAATTACCATACAACTAAAAAGGAACTTTTTATAGTGGTGTTTGCTCTAGAAAAATTCAGGTCATATTTACTTGGTATAAAATCGTTGTTTTTACTGACCATGCAGCTTTATCTTTTGAAGAAAAAGCAGTCTAAACCAAGATTGATTAGGTAGATCTTGCTTTTACAAGAATTTGATGTTAAGATCAAAGATAAAAAAAGGTGTCGGAAACCATGTGGCTGATCATTTGAGTCGACTAAGGACCAAGGATATACAAGCCGAAACAATAAGAGAGACATTCCCTAATGAGCAGTTGTATGTGTTACATTCCTCTACAAGACCATGGTATGCTGATTTGGTGAACTATTTAGTCACCAAAGAATTCCCTCCAGGTTTGTCTACATTCCAAAAAACAAGTTACAAGCTGATGCTAAATATTATTTTTGGGACACTCTTTATCTATGAAAATTTTATGAGGATCAAGTAGTTAGAAGATGTGTACTACAAGATGAATTCCATTCCATTCTCATTTTTTGTCATTCTCGTTCTTGTGGTAGGCATTTTAAAGCAAAAGGAATGGCCTATAAGGTACTTGAAAGTGGTCTCTATTGGCCTTTTATTTTTAAGGATGCATATCACTTTTGCAAATCATGTGAAAAATGCCAAAGAATAGGTAATATCACTCATAAGAACCAAATGCCTTTAACAAATATTCTTGTAAGTGAAATTTTTGACATTTAGGGTATTGATTTTATAGGTCTATTTCCTTCTTCTTTTGGTAATCTTTATATCCTTCTTGCTATTGATTATGTGTCCAAATGGATTGAGGTAAAAGCCACTCGAACTAATGATGTTAAGGTTGCTTTAGATTTTGTCAAGACTCGCATATTTGACAGGTTTAGAATCCCCAAAGCTATCATTAGCGACCGTGGCACTCATTTTTGCAATCATTCAATTTAAGCATTATTACACAAATACCATGTGACTCATCGGACTTCCACAGCCTACCATCCTCAAACGAATGGCCAAGATGAAATTTCAAATTGAGAAATCAAGTCCATTCTAAAGAAAACAATGCAACCTAATCGGCGAGATTGGAGTCTGCGACTTGGTGATGCACTTTAGGTTTATCGGACTGCTTACAAATCACCTATAGAAATGTCACCTTATAGGATGATATACAGAAAAGCATGTCATCTACTAGTGGAGCTTGAATACAAAGCTTTGTGGGCTATTAAACAATGTAACTTGGATTATGATGCTACTGGGATTACAAGAAAGTTGCAATTACAAGAGTTACAAGAGATACAGAATGATACCTATGAGAATGCAACGATTTACAAAGAAAAGACCAAGAGTCTTCATGACTGAATGATTACAAGAAAGGATTTTTATATTGGAGACAAAGTCCTTCTTTATCATTCACGTTTGAAACTTTTCCTGGAAAGTTGCGCTCTCATTGGATTGGACCATTTGTTGTTTCTAATGTTTTTTCTTATGGTGCAGTTGAAATTACAAGTATAGAAACAAACAAAGTGCTCAAAGTCAATGAGTATCAATTGAAAACTTTCCATGAAGGTTGGACAGCAAAACTCACCGCATATATGGAGTTAGCTGAACCAATCTATGCAGCATGAGCATGTGATGTGTTGAGCCAATGACATAAAACAAAAGCGTTTAGTGGGAGGCAACCCAACAAAAAAAATCAGATTTGCTTTCTTTTTCCTTTATCTTTTATTTTCACATTTTACTTTATTTTTGTCATTCTCCTATATTCCTTTTCTTTTATTTCAACATTGAGGACAATGTTGCGTTTAAAGTGTGGGGGTAGAATTTTGGTTTTCTTTGTTGTTTCTAAAAAAAAGTCTAAGTTTTATCTTTTGAACTCCAATTGGTTTATGAGAATATGAGTATTATGTATAAGAGTTAGTGGAGATAGATGAAAATATAAATCGAATGAATGAGTGTGTATGCAAGCTTTAAAAGTTTAATTAGTTTAGGGATTGACTTTGAAAGAATACCATGTTGACTTTATAGTGTTGTATCAATGCAAGCTTTTGAGCTTTCAACATTATTTTCTTGAGTTGTGCATTTTTTGATGATATGTATCTCTAGAACTTGCTTCATATCTTGTTGAGATTACATTCACATTACATGTGTACATGAAGATGATAAAGGCATTAGGAATTTTATCCACTTGAGCCAAAAAGCCAACCTAAAGCATATTATCCTTAGTGAGTCCCTTTTGAGCTTGTTTATCTTTTCTTTGCTTTACCCATGTGTAAGCCTTAACTTTTTATATGTTTTCCTTTTCCCTTGGCCAAGGATTAGTATAGCATATACTTGTTGATATCTTGTGGGATTATGGTTGGAAATTATGTGAAAAGAAAAAAAAGTGATGCTTGATGAAAAGAATGGGCAAAGTTGCCAAAGGTGAAAAAGAAAAGTGTTCCATTGTGTTCTTGAAATTTTATGTTGATTGAGCTTGAAATCCAAAGAAGTATTGGTGCTTAAAGATAGAAAATTTGTGTACTTTGATGAGATATCTTGTTTCAAAAAAATCATATTTTTTTAGAATGCTTTACTTCCTTTGGTTTTAGCCTTTTCTTTTCCTTTCTTTTACCTCACTTTAACCTTAGCTCCATTACAACAAAAAAGTAAGACCTTTTGATTCATGAATTGCTTGTAATATTTTAGTAATGGAGATAAGATTGAAGAGCAAACTTATGGTAGAATATATTTATTGATTGAATTTAAGAGATTTAAACACATAAGCCCTAAACATATGAGTGTTGGAGTGTATATCAATGAGAGGACCTATCACTTTGGCATGGCATAAATTTCATTTAAATCCCAACGATTAATTGAGTTTTGAAGTTTGCATATAAATAAATTCATGAAAATTTATATTCTTTATCCTTCTTGATTGTATTCTTGTTTATAATGCATGTACTATTGGACATTGATGGGAGATTAAGAGATTAGTCATAGTTATTTTATTTATTTAGTTTAAGTTTGATTTTATTTATCCTTTCTTGCGGACGAGCGAGAGCTAAGTATGTCAATTTTGATGTAACCATATTATTCGATAGTTTTACCCATATTTACCAGGTATTTTTCCTATGTTTTATATATAAAATGCCTTGATATTCTTTGTTTTATGTTTTGAAGGCACTTTTGGATGTAAGATTAAAACAGAAGTGAATTTGAGATAATTGACAGATTTGACCTCCAATTGATGTTTTGTGCAGAGCTTGAGCTTTGAAGGTCAAAATGAAGTGCTTCTAGTGGCATTAGAAAGATAACATCCATACATTTCTATACATATATGGAAATAAAAATAAAAAGAGAAAGAGCTTGGAAATCACAGCATTCAAAGATAAATCTCGTATTCTGCTAGTGTTGACCTTCGGGCATTCCAACTTGAATATCTTGAGCTAGAGAAGTCCATTTAATTTCATATCAATTGTTTTGGATTCCTGACTCGAAGACCTATCAGTCTACCAAATTTCAATAGAAAAAGAGCTCATATGAGAGAGATATGAGTTTTCTAAGATGACATATGAATTCTGCCAGCATACAGGTTTTGTGAAGAAACAAGTCCAAAGTACTTCTCAAAGCATCCAAACCCATATCCAAGTCTTTATTTTGGCAATTTAGCTCCTCTAAGTCAAAAGTCAAAGCATAAAGATTTTATGCAAGGTTATTTCTTCTTTTTTAGGAAAATAGTTATTGAAATACTTCAATATAAATTGTTTACTTAGAAAAGGATTATTTTGTAGAAAAAGGGATTAGGATTTCCTATCAAATAAAAAGAAAGAGAGAAAGGAAAGGGGGGTGGCCAGAAAATCAAAATTATGCATTCTTCTTTCTTTTTGATTAGTTGTTTATTGTAAACAATCTATTGCTAAATTTGCTATCAAAATCGGAGTTGTGGTATATAAACTTGTGAATCAACTGAGTTTAATAATCATAGCGGATTTATGTTATTAATCTTAGGGAAAACATTTGATCAAATCAAACATGGACTGCGAACAATTATGTTTTATTGATTAATCAACTTATCTAGTTCTTAAGGCTGCCATTGAATTAAATTATTAGTGCGGACACTGTGGTTGTTTAATGATTATGGTTAGTTATATTAGTAGATTTGTTAACTAACAATGTTAAATAGAGATAAATATTCAGAATATAAATTGATGTATCGTTTCAATGATCGGTTCTGATTTCCGTAGGTGAACGTCTACTTGAAATCAAGGTTTGTCCTCTTGATGGTTTTTTGATTTATTTAATTTAGCTTAATTGTTTTATTCTGCTATAGCCCAGATAACCTCAAAATCCCCCCCAATTGCATTTCATACAGAATAAAAAATCTGAACTAAACCTTCCTCGTAGGATCGACCCCTTACTTGCTCTATACTATCTTGTTTATTTAAGCTAGGGTAATTACTTTGTGTGACCACGACTTCACAACAAATTTTTTCTTGATTTTTTTAAAAAACTTGTTTTCAAGATCACAATAGATTTTTTTTAATAATGCTTACGATAAAAAAATGCTTTCATTAAAACAATAAAGAGAAGCGTTAATAAGAAAATGAAGTTTATATTGAAGAAATATATTTATCCTTGATAATTTTATGCATTACCTTGCCTACAAATATCTCTTTCTATAATTGTTTAATTACATAAAATATGAATTACAAAAAGCGATGTAATTAAACATGGCCAGCGCATGACTTAGGTGTTAACCTATCCAACCTATGACCTAGGTCATGGGTTGGACGAGCTAGCAAATTTGATATGGGTCTATCCAAAAGGTTTTCGTTCCACTATTTTTTATTAAAAAAATTAAATTGATGTCATTTTTTTTAAAAGACAAACTGAGTTTTGGGTGGGTTAACTGAGTCATAAGAGCACCCGTCAAGTCACTAGGCCATATTGGGTCAACTCCCACATGATTTACTTTGAAATTTTGCTCAGTCTAAAGGTCAGGTCGACAAATTACTATGTTAACTTAACAAGTCTAGCTGAATTTAATAATATTATTAAAAAGTTTGAACTAATTTTGGCCAAGTTGACAATGCACATGAACAATTGACTAGTTTAAACTAATTTTATGAATGTTAACTCAATGATACATTGAGTTTGATTCATCAGAGTATCTTGTTGCAAGTTGCAACTTTTTCTTGATTTTTGTTAATACTTGGCCATATAACTTGTAAATTTGAATGGTTTTTTTTTAAATCATTTTATTGAAATTCTAAGCATGACAATGATACCTATTAAATGGATTTTATATGTGTGTGTTTAGAATTCTGGTAACTCATGTAATTATAGTTTTTAAAAATATATTTAATAAAAATATTTTTAGTTGTGGTTTTAAGAAATAGATTTAAAAAAATATATCTTTAGTTAAAATTATTATGAAATAGATTTTTAAATATAAAATAAATAGAAAACAAATTTTTATAAATAAAAATCAAGTTATTTTAACTTATATAAAACCAAGGTTTAAAATATCTTAATACCAAAAAGTCTATGTTGTTGCCGCATATATACAACCACAAAATGGAAGTTAAGGTATTCCAATTTCCAAGTATGATTCTGATAACGTGATAGTAACGTGAAACAATGTTCAAATATAATAGCACCACCCAAATTCAAAATTTGAAAATGCGTCTGATCCTGTTTGGATACAAGGCGTACGCATAAACCCGACATTCTCTTATTTTCGGCTTTTATATTTTTCAATTACATATTCATATTCCCGCCCATAGCACCCTCTTGCTCTCCTCCTCGTTTTTTTGACACATCACTAAAGCGGAACCCTCACTCACTCCAATCATAACCCAAGACAAATCTCCAAAAATACTCGCATCCAAACCCCCCTTAAAAATTCATCCACTCTTTCTCCGATCTCTGATAAAAGCAGTGTCATTTTATCGGAATCGGAACCCTAGAAATCCAGTTCAGTCGCCATGAATCATTTCCATATCTATGAAGCTATTGGCCGTGGCAAATACTCGGTAATTTAAAACTTAAACCGGTAGCTTGTTTCAATTATTTTAAGAATGCGCGAATTTCTTCGAATCTCTGATTTTCGTTTTGAATTGTGTAGAGTGTGTATAAAGGTAGAAAGAAGAAGACGATTGAGTATTTCGCTGTTAAGAGTGTCGACAAGTCGCAGAAGAGGAAAGTTCTTCACGAAGTAAGGATAATAAAGAGCTGTTCTTGTTCCGTTTGCTTATTTAATTTCTGTTTTTGGTCGAATTTGGAGTAATTGATCTTTGATCAAAGTTGAATTTAAGTTTGTGATTTTTAATTCGATGAAGTGCCTGTTTTAGCAACTAATTTAAGGCAGCTTAGTTGATTAAATTTGATGCAATACCTGTTTTAATAATTAATTTAGTGCAATTTAGTTTATTAGATTTGGGAAATGTTTGTTTTAGTAACTTATTTAAAACAATTTAGCCGCTTAAATTTGATAAATGTCTGGTTTTGTAGCTGATTTAACACAATTTTTAGTGTCATTGCTGTATCTTAATTAAGTACTAAAGATGCTTGTGAATTTTAGGTACCAGGTGCGTTTAAGGAAGTCAATGTCAAGTATGTTTGTAGTATTGGGAACTAGACGGGAATGAGCCAGCGGGTATATATTTTTAGTAAAAATTGTGGGAATGAGTGGCTTTGCTATTACCCATCGTTCAGAACACTCAATTTTGAGTTGAATGTGCTAGAAGTCATCTTTCCTTTTCTCTTTCTTTCTTTTTAATTTAATCTCTCACTTTTATTTTAGGCATGGGAAATGAGGGGCTGTAGAGTATTTTATGCCTACTTATCACTGTCTTAGAAAATTCAAGCGATGCTTGATGCTAGTTCTTATAGATGTCATTAACTCATACCCTTTTATTGGTATTATTTGCAGGTTAGGATGCTTCACTCCTTGGATCATTCAAATGTTTTAAAATTTTACTCTTGGTAAGGCTTGTTAGCATGGGGTAATAGCTCTCAAGATTCTTATTTTCATCCAATGTATTTATTTGTCACTTAGTAATACAGTTCATGCTTTTCTTTGTTTCATTAGCTTACCTTTTCGGTTTCTTCACACCTCCTGATGCATGTATTAGGTACGAAACACCATCTCACTTGTGGTTGGTTTTGGAATATTGTGTTGGTGGAGATCTCATGACCTTATTGCGACAGGTAGAGACTGTTTAATGTTTATTGTATGCCTTGCTTTTCTTTAATGAATTTCTCATTCTTTTGCTGGACACAAGGGGAACTGTGGAATTGATCATTCATGCTCAGGATTAAAAATAATATGACTGATAATTTTATTGGTGAATTGTTTTTAGAAATACAAGGCAGAAAAAAAAGGCAGGCTTTGTTTGCGATTTTGACCTACTAAAGATTAGACAATTGTTTAGTTTAACACAAAAGCATGATCATAATTACATAGCATGCATAAATATAAATCAAAGTAATGTACTTATATATGAAATTGAATTATAACAATTTCCTAGCATACATACTAATATAAACAAAGCAAGTTAAAATAACTTGATATAAAATTTAAACTAATATAAATTTTATAAGACACTTGTTGATGATTCTTGTTCAAAGATATGGTGTTATTGTCAAGGATTAAACTTTTTGTCTTTAAGACTTAAATGCTTGTCATTTGGTGTAAATGATTTCTTGCAAGTAGTCTCTAAGGATTTCAACAACTTAACTTTTAAATGATGCCTTTCCTTTGCAAATCTATGAACCAAAAGATTGTGAACTCAAAATCTTTCTACGAATCTTTTACGTTTTAGTATGGAGATAACGGGGAAGAATGACAAAGAAAACAAGATCTTTACCTCTTGTATTCCTTACAGAATAGCGCTAACTCTTTTCTCTCACAAAATTACTAACTCGTTTCTCTTAAAGGTTATTACAAGAACTATTTATAGGAACACAACTTCAAGACCTATTTATAGGAACACAAAGTCTTCATTTACATCATTACATGTCATTTTGATTTACCAACCACACTCACATATGTTAAATCCTAGCACACTCACATTTCACATCATTAACCTAACACACTAACATTTCCACTCACATTTAATGTGTATAAACCTAACACATTCATATTTAACAAAGAATACTTACATTGACATCATTACATATGTCATTTTGAATTTACCTTCCATTTTACCAATTAACCATTTCACCATGCACGTATAATTAGGTGAATAATTTCTATTAGGTGAATGTGAGTCAAGGGTTCAATGAGATCAATTTCTCATTCATCCACAATTTGTTTTAATTATGAGTATGTTTCATGTTTGTGTTAAAATAAATTTCTTACAATCCTTCATGTGAATGAAAATTGTTTAACCATAATAAAAGACTCAAAGATTCATAGAGAGATAATGACTTGGCGAATTATTACATCATTTTCAGATTGATGATAACTGTTTGGGCCAACGACAATCATTCTCTTAAATGGATGATTTTCTTGTGCTTCCTTTAATGTAAACACATCTTTAAAGAATGTAGCATTCCTTGATTCCATAATTATATTAGGATGAATATTCTTAATACTTGACTTGTATACAAGAAATCGATATGCACTGCTATTATAGGTATACCCGATAAATACACAATCCACAGTTTTAGGTCCTATCTTGACTAGTTTGAGATTAAGTATTGTTAACTTTGTAAGACACACCCACACTTTAAGATATTTGTAGGAAGATTTTCTACCTTTCCATAATTCATATGGTGTTTTCTCTAGCTTATTATGCGGTACTTTGTTAAGTACATAATTGACAGTCAAAGTTGCCCTCTCACAAGTTATGAAGAGCTCCTGAACTTATCAACATGACATTCATAATTTATTGTAAAGTTCAGTTCTTACATTCTGTAATGCTATTTTGTTGAGGTGAATAAGGAGCGATTTTTTGGTGGATAATACCATTTTGAGAACATCACTTTTTAATAGATACATATTATATAGTGTATTGTTTAATCTATTGAAGATGTAGTTTTTACATATAAAACATTCCGTAATACATATAAAACATTATGATTCCAAACATTCACTGCTACCATAGTAATGGGATCAGATTCATCATCTGACAGTTTTAGTACTTTTTCAGTCAAGAACTTTGCCAAGTTCAAAGTGGTCAAATAGAACAATATTTTTTGTTGTCACCTTTTAAAGTTCAATCCATTAAACTTTTCAGGTTTCTCACTATGCACTGCACCACATAATGTGATGGTGCAATCCTTACTATCAAAGTAGAACTTGCCGAAGCAAAATTAGTTGGCACAACCAAGTCTTGAGTATAAAAAGTAGAAGACATGATGTAATCTATAAAAATAAAATAAAATAAACAATAGCCAATAATATTTATAACTATTTCGACTCTACAATAAGCACGTAATATAAAATAAGACTTTTAATAAAGCAACTTAAGTAAACAAAAGTATGAAATTATGCAACATAAAATCAATACATTAAAAGCTTAAGTTCCTTTACATCATATCATTATGTAATGTTCAAGCATGTTAATTAAAAAAAACATAATCATATAAGCAAAATAGCATAAACCATCAATAATTCACATATTAAGACATATGAATAATATGAAAAACAATTTTTAGAAGATAAACTATAACTTTAAGAAAAAGATATATAATAACTTCTAAAATTAAAAATAAACGAAATCATAAAGCTAAAAATAGACAAAAAAGTTATAGATAAAACATATATAATTAAAATTAAATTTATATGTGAGAATATAACAAATTAAAAAAAAATTAAATTATAACTTAAATTTTCAACATGATAAAATTCTCTTTAAAAATTAATCTATATATATATATATATATATATATATTCACAAAATAAACTAAACAAAGTCTAATATAATGGTAAAACCTTTCAATTGACAAATTAACAAACAAATAACAAAAGCACTAACTTGTTGAAGATTCTTGTTCTAAGATATGATGTTCTTGTCACAGATTAAACTTTTGTCCTTAAAATTTAAATGCTTGTCACTTGGTGCAAACAATTTCTTGCAAGTAGTCTTTTAGGATTTTAACAACTTGACTTTCAAATGATATATTTTCTTTGAAAATCTTCGAACCAAAGGATTGTGAACTCAAAATCTTTCTAAGAATTTTTTACAGACAAATGGGAAGAATGACAAGGAAAACAAGATCTCTATCTCTTGTATTCCTTACACAATAGCACTAACTCTTTTCTCTCACAAAAGTTCTAACTCATTTCTCTAAAAGGTTATTAAAAGAACTCTTTCCTTCCTCTTCTTCACTCTTCTCTTCACACACCAAAAACAACAATCATCTCTTCACAACTTCACCACCTATTCATAGGAACATAAAGTCTTCATTTACATCATTGCATATGTCATTTTGATTTACCAACTACACTCACATTTGTTAAATCCTAGCACACTCACATTTCACATAATTAACCTAAGACACTAATATTTCCACTCACATTTAATGTGTACAAGCTTAACACACTCACATTTAACAAAGAATACTCGCATTGATACCATTGCATATGTCATTTAAATTTATTTTTTATTTCACCAAGCACGTACAATTAATTTGAATAATTTCTATTAGGTGAATATTAGTTAAAGGTTCAATGAGATCAATTATCCACAATTTGTTTTAATTATGAATATGATTCATGTTTATGTTACTACAAGTTTCTCACAGGCTTTGCCATAGGTTGCTGTATCATTATATGTGTTTTCCCAGTATAGCAATCTGGATAGTCTAGAAATGAGACGTTCATGAAGAGTTCATTTTTTTCTTAAATAAGAGAAAAAGAACACTAGGCGTCAATATACTAGTGTTTATGCCTTCTGTTTTGTTTTGTCTTTAGGCAACAAACAGGTTTGTATAGTCAATTAGACTGAATCCTGTTTTATCTTCACCAATTTTCTACTGTTAGGAACGGAAATGTTGTGAAATTTGCACAGAATTTGGAATGCATATCAGTATAATTTTCTTCTAATTTTGATTTGACACTCAAGGTGACAAAAAAACTGAGACATTGGCCTCACAAAGCATTTGGGTATCTTATGCATTAAACCTATGGTGATAAATATGGAAGTTAGGTTGCACAATTGCCAATGATATTGGCTTGTAATTTCGGCGTAACATGCTGGATTCCCATCTTGTGAATTTGTTGTTGTTTCATGTAGTTCAATCAAGCAAATGATTTCAAATTTTGTTATATGCAACGTCCAATGAATGATAATTTCACCAAGATACTTTATAATTGACTTTCAGGACAGTCAGCTGCCTGAAGACTCAATTCATGATCTTGCCCGTGACTTAGTTAGAGCTTTGCAGTAAGAAATGCTGATTGGCAATTAATTTTGTTTCTATATGATGTCTATAATAATTGTCTGCTTTCAATATTTTTTTCTAACAATGATCACTTCTGTCAGGTTCTTACACTCAAAAGGAATCATTTACTGTGATTTAAAACCATCAAATATCCTCTTAGATGAGAATGGACATACAAAGGTGCATTTTGCATTTTTATTTATGTATGGTTGAGTAATTTTCTAGTTTTTTCTATGCACATGATTGGTATTCATGCTCATTTGTGCAATGCAGCTATGTGATTTTGGATTGGCAAGAAAATTGAGCGATATAACAAAAACTCCTTCGTCCATGGTAGGTTGTTCTAACTGCTCAGCATTTAACACACTATTTGCAGAACATTTGACGTGGCATCATGACATGGAGCTTGTCCTTTTATTATCTGGTTACAATTTTTTATGACTCTTAACTTTGTTTTTATGTATTTACTTAGTTGCCACAAGCAAAACGCGGAACACCCTGTTATATGGCTCCTGAACTATTTGAGGATGGGGGTGTCCATTCATATGCATCTGACTTTTGGGCTTTAGGCTGTGTACTGTATGAGTGCTATGCAGGGAGGCCTCCTTTTGTGGGAAGAGAATTCACACAGCTAGTGAAATCCATACTCTCAGATCCGCCACCACCCCTCCCCGGCACTCCAAGCCGTCCCTTTGCCAACTTAATCAGTTCTCTTCTAGTAAAAGATCCAGCTGAAAGAATCCAGTGGAGCGAGCTTTGTGGACATGCCTTCTGGATGTCTAAAATTTCTCCAGTGCCATTACCTCCTCAAACGGCTTTTGATAATATGATTGAGCTTTGTGCTAAGCCTTGCCTCTCAGAACGTAATGGTGACAGATCTTTAGCAAATAGGACCCCTCCTAAACATCGTGAAAAAGATGCAAAAGGGACCCCAAAACTGGATGAGAATTCTATGTTAGGATCAAGAGGTCATGAGACACCAGTTAAAGGTACGCCAAGTGGCAGGAAAACTCAAACAAAGGCCTCTGGCAGGGTGGTTGAGGAGAAGCAGAAAGATCCTTCCAATGCTGCCAGGCGTGTTAATCTCTTAAGGTTGTCAAGGATAGCAAAATCAAATTTACAGAGGGAGAATGAGAAGGAAAACTACAGGAGGCCGTTGCCCAATGGCTCCGAGAATGATTCTGAGGTCAAAACTGAGAACACTGATATGGAGCTTGATTTTAACGAGAACGCTGAAGACGAGACACATGATGAACCTGATGGGTTAGATAACCCAAACAGTACAGCAGAAGAGGTGGTCAATAACATTCCCCAATCGGAAACCTCTCCTGTGGTAAACACACCTGCCTCAGATGAATCAAGAACAAATGATCAGGATTCATCTTCAGAGCATGTTGATATGGTTTCTACTCCACTCAGTGCTAGTCCTCAGCTCAGGAATCAGAGAAATAAAGAAGGTTTAGTGTCAGCCATTGAGTTTGATTCTTCAAAATCATCCCATGACCTTTCACAGGTCCTTTGGCATCCATCTGATCTGTCTGTCAGACCTGTAATGCCCAGTAGAAAAGCTGATAAAGTGTCAGATGTTATTCCCTCTCTTCCATTCGAGGCCTTGCAACCATCTGATTTTGTAAGGATGTCTAGGGAGCAGCTCGATGCACTCACCAATAAGATCATATCCATTTTAAATGGAAACACTAGCATCGGGGAGAAGTTGAATGTAATTAGATACCTCGAGATGTTGAGTAGCAATGCTGACACAGCCAATATCCTGACAAATGGGCCAATAATGCTCATGCTCGTTAAAATGCTTCGACTGTCCAAGACCCCAGCTTTGCGTGTTCAACTTGCTTCATTGATTGGCTTGTTAATTCGTCATTCAACTTTTATTGAAGACGATTTGGCAAATTCTGGAATTCTGGGCTCACTAACAGATGGCCTTAGAGACAAGCAGGAAAAAGTTAGGAGATTTTCCATGGCTGCTTTAGGTGAGTTGCTGTTTTATATATCCACCCAGAATGATCAGAGCAAAGATAACAATCCGCCAGAATCTCCATCAAAGGACAGCAGATCCACATTTGGCTGGCAGGTTAGTTTTCTACCTTACTTTCATAAATTTCTTTTTTGCATGCTATATTGCATGAAACTTGATTTTTCCATTCAATGAAGTTTCGTTTTTTCCCCATCTTTTCATCTGTACACATCTGTTAGATTCTGTGTAATGGAGAGACTCCTTTTTCTATGATTCACGGAGTTTCAAAAGTCATGCTCTGATAGGAAGTTCTGCTGATGTGTAATGTCTTTTTTTATGCGTCCTTTTATTCTGCTATTTTCTTCATTTAATAATATTCTTTTACTGGAAGCAGGTTCCAAACTCATTGATTTCATTGGTGTCATCCGTTTTACGTAAAGGAGAGGATGATATAGCTCAACTTTATGCATTGAGGACAATTGAAAACATTTGCAGTCAAGGGGGACACTGGCCAGCTCGCTTCACTAGCCAGGATGTGATTAGTAACCTCTGTTATATATATAGAGCTGTAGGGAAACAGGAGAGCATCAGGCTTACTGCAGGTTCATGTTTAGTTCGCCTGACAAGATTTAACCCTCCTAGCATTCAATCAGTCATGGAGAAACTGTCTTTCAAGGATACAGCAACTACCCTAGTCAAGGGCAGCCCACGTGAGCAGCAAATAAGTTTGAACCTCTTAAACATGGCTATGCTTGGAATTCATATGTTCACAAATATTGGACGGCACCTTTCAAACTTGGCAGAGGATAAGAATTTGGTCCCAAGTCTCGTGTCTCTTACTGAGCAGGGTAGTGACATTTTGAGGGGAAAGACACTTCTTTTCATTGCTCATCTTTGTAAAAATGCTAGGAGGTGTCTACCACACTTTTTTTGCAATCCGAGGTTACTATCTGCCGTGGATAGGGTAGCAAAAGAGAAGGACATCTATCTCCAACAAAGTCTAGATGCATTTGTGCATGCTGTGTCATCTACTATACCAAGTTTACTTGATATTATAACAGGAGATATTCAGCAAATGATGGGAGGAAGGCGCCATGGTCACAGCTCTGCCATTGCACATCGAATTGCTCCAAAGACCAATGTTCATTTGTTTCCAGTTGTTCTTCATCTTCTTGGAAGCACTTCTTTTAAGTTGAGGGTGGTGAGCCATCAAGTTATGCAGCAGCTGGCAAATTTAGTCAAAGTCATGGAGACACCATTTCAGGTAGGAAGCTGGAGCTGAGTAATTTTTTGCTGCTTGTTTATTTCTTATTTTTACGTTTATTTTTCATTTTTTCTTTTAACTGAACAAAACTTTAGGATATAAAGTGCAAAGTAATTGTTTGGCTAGATTTCCTTGTCTAGATGTAAATAATTAAAATGCGGTTATGAAGTCTGAGGTACAAATGCTTGAACGAGTTGGCTTGACCCAGTAAAATTAGGGCATTACATAGTTGGCAAAATGCCTATTCAAGTGGCAACCTAATACACCTGCCATATATAGGGTATAATAATCCTTTTTTCTTTTGGCTGACTCGATTAAATTAGAGTTAATTTATTGTTTTGCAACTCGCTATGGAAAATGTTTAGTTGTTGAAGAAAGATAACTGCATGGCTGGTAAAGTATAATGCTTGGACAAGTAGTGATCCATCATACAACAAGGTATAGGGTAACAAATTGCGCCAACAGATTGTGCGTAGCTCAGATGGATATGGAGTAGAGTAGACTTTCTTAGGTGGACATTTCCACAATTATCTTCTTATTTTGGTAAATAAACATTAAATTTCTTTTATGATGGAGCACTTCTGATCACCACAGGGAGCAAAATGATGATTTAAATACTGAAACATTTTTTTGTTTAATTTCCAGGGCAGAGATGACTTCCAAATAACTCTTCTTCGAGTTCTTGAATCTGTTGCAGAGGAGCGCCTTGTCATTCTTGAAAGCCCCAACATTTTCATTTGTGAAATCCTTCCTGGTCTAGCTGTTCTGTACAAGGGCAACAAGGATGGTGATGCCAGATTTTTGTGCCTTAAAATTCTGTTTGATGTGATGATCATTTTCTTGAATGAACCTTTGGAAGATGACCAAAGATCAGAGGCTTTAAAGTCCATATCCATTATTCATTTCCTACCTCTCTACCCTACCTTTATTGAAGATGAAGATCCCATTCCCATGTATGCGCAGAAGCTCCTTGTGATGCTCATTGAGTTTAATTACATAAAAATATCAGACATTCTACATCTGAAGACAGTCACACAGTGCTTTGAGTTTTTGCTCGGTGACCTATCAAGTGCAAATGTCAATAATGTTCAGCTGTGTCTGGCTTTGGCATCAGCTCCTGAAATGGAATCCAAGTTGCTTTCTCAATTAAAAGTGGTTAGGAGGATTGGAAACCTTTTAGAGTTTGTGTATGCCAAGGACATGGAAGATTTTCTTGAGCCAACTCTTGGCCTGTGTAGGGCATTCCTTCTATGCTCGGTTGGCAGTAAAAGAGGATTTGCCTACAAAAAAGAGCCAGCACTTCTGAATGATTCTTCTGAGGCAAGCACTGCAGTTGATCAACAGCAATGCATAAGAGATGTAATGGACTTTGGTAGCAATGTAGGTGTTTTGCTGGAGTTGAGTAGGTCCTGTGAGGCAAATATTGGAGATATAGCTTCTGAATGTGTGTTGTTGTTGCTGAAGGCAGCTCCAAGGGAAGCCACAACTGGTTTTCTAACTAATCTGCTGAAGGTTAGTACAATCCTCGAGTCTTCGCGCAAGGGTGTTCCTCACTTAGTTTTGCAGCGGATACTACATGCTCTTGCTTATTCTTGTCAGCAATATTTGTCACATGCGATGATACTATCCATATCCATAAACGAGATTTCAAGGATTGAAGTTATTCTTTTGGAGCTGAAAAATTCAAGCCCCCCTGATTTAGCCAGTGCAGCTTTGCTTGCGGCCTCAGAGTTGCAGCGCCTGCCTCGTTGCATTTGAAGTCCTTGAGGTTGTTTGTTGGTTTCTTTTCTCTTCTTGGTTTGTTTCGCAAAGTTTAGGATTTCTGACATCTATTGGTTTCCTATTATTCACAGGTATAATGCATGTTAGTTGGCTTGTAAAAGGACGAGAAAGTCAGGTTTCCTGAATTCTATATAAAGGGTCATGGTCCTGCCCCCTCAGTCTTGAGGTGAGCTCAGTCTTTAATGCATATTACTAGGTTTCCTCTTACGGGCCTGTTTTTATATAATCTTTGTAAGCTTTCTATCATTGTTATAAACATGTAATCAAGTAATTTTTTACCTTCAGAATCGGCTTAAAAGCAACTAGATCATTTTTGCGCAACCTTGTCCTTTTCTTTAAGACTGCACATACTTGGGCATCGTGTGAAGAAATTAGATTATTCTAATGACTTGGAAATTGAACACATTCGCTTACATTGGTTCACCAATCACCGGTGAAAGCCCTTTTTGCTTTATCACAGTATTTTAATCTCAAGCTTCAACTTTCCTTTAATTATGCTGGGGCCTGGATGGAGATGGACATCCTAAATTTGTGAACTTGCTTGGAATTTGAAAGCTTGTACTTTTCAATTGACAATGAGTTATTATTTAAGTGAATAGACAGGGACCAATCAAGCTGAGCCATTAAAACCATTTCATTTGAGTTTGCTTGCCACTAAGTGATCAAATTATTTGACCTGATTCCATGGTAACATAATTGAATGAAGTCTCGGGATGACAGGTTTGAAATTATAGCTTCTAGCCTTAGATACGGTGGCGTTAGATTGTAGCAAGGTTCAGGGAACTGGATGCTGACGGCAGATGCTGTTACGTTCAATTTGATTCTTGATACGGTCTTGGACCATTTGAAGTTTTGGAGATAAGTCGTATCCTTACTCATCCATGTTATCTTTGATAAGCTTTGCTATGGACAGCTGCGACCGCTTGCATTGGTTGAGCCTAGCTGTCTGTGCTAACTACTGCTAATCATGCATGGTGGTCCCAAGAAACCACGCGTGTGTGATTTGTCTGCATAGACAGGATCAGTGACTACATGCAGCCACAGCTGGTGTTGGCAAAATCATCATTGGTAAGTTGAGTGGTTGGCTTCAACCAAATTTACCCTGTTCCTGCATAGTTCCTTTTCATAAAGAACTTTCATCTAGGTCAATTGGCCAGTATGCTAAGATGCAAGGCGTTTTATCACTTGTACACTATTATTTGTCAGACCACAAAGTTGCTTTGGGTTAGATATATGGGATTATTATGATCCTAAAATTAGGGAAACCAAATTCACGGGACACAAGGAATCTACTCCAACAAACATGTCACAACAAAATTCAACCAATCTGTCTCTTCCCCATACATGCCAACGTGCAAATTCTCATCATCACCCATTCATCATATGCCACGTGGAACAGGACCCCGCCTAATGATGCCCTTTTAAAATACCTCCATCATAACTGGCACCCAAAGATCCCATACTGTCAACTGGCACCCCTTTTTTTCTCAAACAAAACTTTCATTACCCCCACATTTTATTACTCTGTCCAAGTAAGTGTGACATTGATTTCTTGATCATTAGAATGGCCTCCTTTTGTTTTTTCATAGTACTCATTGTGCCTTTAATGATCTTTCCTTTGCTTTCTTCTTCCACTCAGCTAAATTCAAAAACCTCGCCTTATCCTATCTCTACTTCACCATCATTCCTAACCAATCCTCCTCCACCATCTCCTCTCCAAGAACTGTCACCGGACATTGCTCCACTATTGCCTTCTCCTGGTGGTGTGCTACCTTCCCCAACCGTATCGTCGGTTCCCACCATTCCCTCCACCCCAAGCCCGCCTAATCCAGATGAGGTGGTGGCACCAGGGCCTGATTCTGCTTTCTCACCCCTAGGAGCATTGCCGGCTTCCTCTGCATCGCCACGAAATTTGATAAACTTTGCTATTGCTGTGGGGTGTATAGCATATTGGTCAATCTAGATTTTCAAAATGTGAGTCATTTGCTGGCTAAATGATTCGAACCTTTTGAAAAGAGTAATTGATCTTGTAGTTCTAGTATTTCCATGTTCATCTTTCCTTATTATTCTTCTGATGAGTTGATGCATTGCCATAGACTGTCAAATTTTTTTTCAAGGTAGACTATCTTAAGTCACGAACTGGTTGCATTCTTTAATATCTGCATCTCTTGAGAAGCTAGTGCCTCTGCAATTACGTCATGTCAGTGTTTTGATGCATGTAGTATCGGTTCTTGCCAGCAAAGGCTTCCCCTCCTGGAGTAGCAATTGGATTCCTGCTGGCACATGGTTTTGATCCGGATCAATATGGAACAAACTATTTCTATTCCATGTGCATGTGATCAGCACAAAAAGGACTATGAATTAGGTGATCATTTATCGAAAAATCTGTCACATGTTAACTAATCACGATTAATTTAATAATGCTTTTATCTGCTGTCCATTGTATCATTGTTCTTTTTTTAAAAAAAAGGTTGTCCTATGTGTTTCAAGTGAAAACACAAGTCTAACCAAGTCAACATGACAGCTTGGGATCAGTAACCAATTAAGCAAAACATATGTTCAGATCTGGAAAAGGGAGTTGCACATTTGGTTATGGCAATGCTAAGCTGTATAAAGTTGAGCTGAGTTCTTTGGCTAAGGATATCACCTGTATTCCAATACGAACGTTGTTGATCTCAACCAGCTGCGGAAAGTTTGAGGCTAGAAACAAGAGGGGTGCAGCTCTCAGAAAATAGTAGGTATCCAGGAGCTTCTTGTGCAACCTAAAGATAAAAGGAGTTACATTCTTTCTAAGATAGAGTTTGGTTAGGAGTATCAGATAAGAGAGACATGCGCATGACAGAAATTAATGTATTTGGTTCTTGGAGAAGAAGACAATCCAATTTTATATTTTATCTCTAGAATGAAAACAAGTGAAAATCTTAAACCTTCTTTTCCAGAACACAACAAAAATATGAAATTCTTGTGATTGACAAGTGTAAGGTTTGGTTAGTTTGGGATTGCGTTCCAGACGGCTTTTTAAAAAAAATTTAATTTTTTTTACTTTAAATTATTTTTTTATGTTTTTGGATTGTTTTGATGCATTGATATAAAAAATAATTTTAAAAAAATAGAAAAAATATTATTTTAACGCATTTTCGAGCGAAAAGCACATTGAAAACATAATTGTTACCACACTTTCAAATACCCCTTAATGTGTCATAGCCTTAATAATATAGGGATGAAAAATATCATCAAACCCAATTTTACTCATATACTGAAACTTCAACAATCTAATCTTAACTAAAAAGAAAGAAAGAAAATCCCAGGGGTGTCCATCAAATTAGGCATGACTCTGATTGATGAAGAACAAGAAAATAAAGGATATTATATTCCTAGTTTATAAGGTGATATAGTCGAATAAACATTCCTTTCATGCTTAGAAAGAACTACTAATTTTAGGAACTCCAAATAGATTAGAAAAGTCCATTCTGATTTGGTAACTTTCGTTGCCCCTCTAGCTTTTCTTTGTTGAGCTTGGTTTCCTTATTTTTCTTGGATAAAAATAATGATTCTTTACTCCTTAGTTGTTGAATTAATTAATTTCCTTTATAGACTAGGAGAATCATTAAATAATCCTTTCTAGTTTAGGAAACAAATCTGCCGCCCATTTATTTCCTTAATGGACTAGGAAACATTTTTTTTTTTTTTTAATGATAAGAATCCTCTTACATGAAGGATCAGATTTGGCTGAATTACCTTGCACAAAAATAGAAAAATAATTATTAATTTTTAATCCTTGTAACATTAAAAAAAAAGAGCCTAAATAAGGTTGACTTTTGAGCCGAACACATCAACCCCCGTTAAGACTTGAATTGAGCTCTTCTTGGACTTAGATTAGATGAATTAGAGGTTGTCATTCATACTCATTTGACGCCTCAAGCTTCTCTAGGTCCATCTTGACCCATATATTTTGAACAATCTCATTCAATGTCTCTTTAAGTTTCTTTACTTTAGCTCTTGTAATTGATCCACTTGGCACTCCCAATGAATCTCTAGCGTGATTGAGATTGGTCTTGAGCTGATCCTCGTTAGGTATTTTGATATTTTCACATGGATCATTTGTTATTATTGATTTGTGTAAGGGTATTTTTGTCTATGTAGTATTTTATGAACAATAAAATAAAAAAAATACCCTTAGGAGTAAAAAATAAATAATTGTATTGGGTAGGGGTATATTGGTATTTTTCATTTTTTATATATATAGTTGAATTGCAAATAAACCATTGGATCCAAGAAATTTAATGCATTGTGGTTAGAGGTATTAGAGTTTTTTAGATCTAGTTTTTTTTTTTTAATTATTGGTTTGCATGAGGGTAATGCAGTAATTTACCATTAAAATAATATTTCTAATTAGAAAAAGTTGATGGCGCGCTAGAGAGTGGGAGACGTCTCGTCTTTAGGGCAGCGCGTGCGATGTTTCCTAGTTGTAAAAAATAGGATTCCGCCGTATACTTCGATTCCCACCTTCTTATCTTTCATCCTAGGCGACGTGTGTAGTTCAAATATTCCTGGTTTATTACCGGGGACCCTTCATTTCTCTCTCCTTCCCCAAAAAATATATTATGGTCCTTGGTGTTATTGAAATTTTAGATTTATTCCTTTTACTTTTGATTTGTATATTTTTATCATTTTTCCTTTTGTTAAAGTTTTATGTGTTTTCAATTTAACACTTGATTTCTAATTTGTATATATAATGATTTTTTATTTGGTCCTCGTGCTTTTAATTTTGTAGTTTTACCCCTTTGCTATTTTTACAAAGTTTTTTTGTCTTTCAATTTTATCCTTCAAATAAACTTTTTGATTTTGGTTTTTTCAATGATAATTATGGTGATTTCAATTTGATCCCATTCTTTTGATTTCTTATTATTTTCCTTGATTGTTTGTCAAAGTTTTTATAGTTTTTAATTATGTCCTTCAAATCAAGTTCATGGTTTTTATTTTTTCAATAATAATAATAATAATAGTAGCAACAACAACAATAGTAGTAGTAGTAATAATAATAATAATATTAGTTGTGAAAATAACAACAACAATAACAATAGTGGTGATAAAAATAAAAATAGTAACAAAAATAATAATATTATTGATGATGATAACAATAACAATAAAAATTAAAGTATTGATGATAATCATAATAACAATAGTTGTGATTGTAATGATAGTGGTAGTGGTAGTAACAATAATAATTATTATAATAAAAGTGCTAGTAATGATAATAATAATAATAATTAAGATGATATTAGTAGTTGTGGTAATAATAATAATAATAATATGGTGATAGAAATAAAAATAGAAATGAAAATAATAATATTATTGATGGTGATGATAATGATGATAGTAATAATAATAGTAATAGTAAAACATTTGTTATCTCGTGTTGATTTAACCCTTATTAACATTGTTACAAATTTGTCATGGTTGTTTTTTATGTCATTTTTTATCCCCATTTCAATACCTAAACACCATTTTTTGTACAAAAAAATAATCTGGTCTTACAGCGAAGCGCGAGAACCAAGGTTAGTTGATTGTTAATGCAGATTCAAGAACAAAGTCCGAGACTGTAATATTAAATGCAGTGTTGCACGTGTGCGGACGTCGTGATGATATTCCACTCTCATATAAGTATAGTGTCTATCTGACAAATATAGGGAGACAAGGAATTCTTGTCTCTTATCAGTAGGAAAGGAAATGAAAGTCGTCACCTAGTATTTTGGTCACTAGAAACCATAACTGGTCTTAGAGATCGGGTACGAGAATTGGTTGCGTAAAGGAAAGGTATTAGCACCCTAAATATGCCCTACCTAAGGTAAGCTCATTGTTTAATTGTCTGATAGAAATCTAAGGTCTTGTTTGTATTTCCAATTGTTGGTCCATCTACGGTTTAAGAAAAGTTATCCTCGGTAAGAAGATTCTTATATTACCGGGTAAAACCTAACCGCTCTAAAGTCTATACATAAAAGAACTATATTTTTAATATTAGAAATACATCTTATGTGTAAGTTCGTAATCCTTAATATTAAAAGAAAACAAAAAATATTTTTTTTGAATTTTTTGAACTATTGGCCAAGTTCTCGTGACTTTAATAAATTGATTATTAAAGCCAAAATGCATGCTAAAACATGATTTTAAATTGTTTTTCTTTTTTTATAATGAAAATATGATATAATTTTTTTTTCTTTGAGAGACTTGGCCGTATGCATGAAAACAAGATTTTTTTTAATTGTTTTTTGTTTTAACATTTCGGAGAAAACCAGATATTTTAATATCGGATTTGTATCTTTACGGTATAAAAATATAAACCAATATTACACAAATTTGATAGAAAAATACACGAAAAATCACATTTTTTTTCAAAAGATTTTTGGAATTTTAGAATTTGTTTTTTTTTCCTGGGCCGGACCCGACCCAATGCATTTTGGTCTGGGCCGGTGCTGTTCGGCCCAATGAACAGTGGAGCAACTCTCTACTGTTCACGCAGAACAATGGAGCGGCTAGGGAATGAAGAAGAAGAAAAAGAAGAAAAAGAAGATGAAGAGAAGAAAGGGAAGGGGAGGAGGGCTAACCTGCGGTTGCTAGCGGTGCTGCCGGTGGTGGTGGAGACGATTAGGCGTTGGTTCCAGGCGACGGTGAAATAGATCAAAAGAGAGGGAGGTTATTGTTTTTCTCTTTTCCTCTATTTTTTTTTGTTTTTATGTTCTTTTCCTCTACTCAAATCTTCCTTTCTCTGTTCTTTTTTGTTTTCAGCTCCTCTAGTTCTTAAACAGATGTCCCCCTCTGTTTTTTTTTCAACTGTGAAAACGTCCTTCGGTTCCCTCTATTTGTTTTCTCAACCTTCACTCTGGTTTTCATCTGTTTTTTTTTTTTTTTCTGTTTTCCTTTCTTTTCTCTCTTCTTTTCCTCTATTTCGCCCTTTGTTTGTTTTCCTTCTCAGGTAACTCAAACAATTCTCGCCCCCCCTATTTTTTCGTTCGTCCCTCTCCTGTATTTGGAGGAGGCCAGGGGAGAGACCACCCTTACCCAGTCCAATCACCCCGAATGGGTAGGGTGGTTGGGCGGCCACTAGGCAGCTGTTCCAGGGGCCGTCACAGAGCTTGTCTTCTTTGCCTTTTCACCTTTGGTAGGTAAATGGGTGTGGGTCGTGTCGGTTTTGGATCTTTGGGAGAGAGAGGGAAAGGGGTGTTGTAGGGGAGAAAATCTCCTCTTCCCCTACTGCGCGTCCAGGGGAAGAAGGAGCACAATGTCGTTCAAAACGACATTGTTTTGTGTTTTTTTCTTATTTTTTTGAAGAGAAAAATGAATTTGGGGAGTAACCCAAAAATGAGTTATGACATGCAGTATGAATATGATGGCTATAAATCCCACATTGTGCAAGTGATCCATAATCCAGGTCCACCACCTCTTTGCAATCTAAAAAAATGGAAGTTTTTCCCATTAATGGAAGGTGAAACTAAATTCAAGCTAGAGATCCTCTTGCTATTTTCCTGATTGAAAATAAAAATAAGAAAATGAGCATAACTGTATCAGAAAAAACCAAGAAATAATGATATAAAAATAGATAAAGACATGGGACTTAAAGATTGTTAATGTGAAAACCCTAGAAATTTATAATTTAAATATATAGATGTGTAAATCCTCGTGTAAACGTAAGACTGAAAGTGATAATATTTCAATGAGTGATGGAAACCAAGATTAGAAATAATAGATAAATAATGATATATAATGGAAGAGATGACCTCCATAAAATAAATTTTTGGTTTAGAATTCAGAAGGACAGAGAAACTGGTAA
>Ga0307517_10002454_pt1 | contig 29641 bp, 15 predicted proteins | sample 23_EM_MG_FD_194515 | JGI IMG/M metagenome (GOLD analysis project Ga0307517, IMG submission 194515) | Populus trichocarpa ectomycorrhiza microbial communities from riparian zone in the Pacific Northwest, United States - 23_EM | ecosystem: Host-associated > Plants > Roots > Unclassified | place... | reverse complement strand
AAGAGAGCAAAGCTATACCCAAGACAAGGATCATTGGATCAATGCTATCTGCCAGTAACTCGATTTTCCAGGTTTCTTCTTTCCAGAGTCCTTCCTCCCCTGAGCTAGTGAAAGGGAAAGCCAGGTTTCACCAAATCCACATCATTTGGATTGCATTGGGTCCAAGACCACAAGCAAGGCCTTCTTGTTGAAGTGTCATACCTCTTTCGTGTACCTAAAGACTGCAACATCTAGCAATGAAGGGTGATAAACAGAGTACCATGGCATCATCGATTGAAAAGTCTCAAACTGCTTTATTTTGTTTCATGAAAGGTGCGTGAGACTAAGATAGCAAAAACATGCTTAGTTTTTTTTAAGCTAAACGAAAAAAAAAAGGTCTTTTTTATTTTAAGCTAAAAAAATACATCATTGATAATAAAAGTTGAGTTTTTTTTATTTTAAGTTAAGAAAGAAAATCACCAATAACAAATGGTTGGATTGAGCGGACGGACCGAGGGAGCAGGGACCATGAGCGGGTTGGCCGACTGAATTTTCCAAATTAAACCAAAAAACAGGAAGTGGGCCAAGAGGATACCTGTTCTGCTTTGCTTAGCTTAGCTTAGGCCTTAGGACTTGCCTTGTGTTAACGGTCGGCAAAGGACACCACCATTCATGTTTTTTTTTTTTTTTTTAATATGGATATTTAAACTAGTTTGCATACACCTCGACTAATTTCACGAGCCATCATTCTTAAATGTTGTTATCGTTGATAACCTGCCGACCAGAATTTTATTTTACTGGGAAAAATAGCTAATGCGCGATAATCATCTCTCTTCCACCCAAAACATCTCACCTGAAGTTTCATGAAACTCTTAGAACGGTCAAAAACTCAAATTTTGCCTCTTTCATTCATAAAAATCATTCTATCATGTTTCAACCCTCTTTTTTAACTGTTGGATAATCAATAAACTAAGCATTTGAAAAGTCGTCTTGCTCTGACACTTCCTCTTTTCAGAATCTTGACATCAGGCACAATTTTGAAATTAAATATACAGAAATATTTCACAATTACCTCTCTTTGTCTCCCACACCCACATGCCCCGCGTCAAGGAATCTCACTACTATCCTTCCATTCTACCAAACTCCTCACTCAGCCCTTAAACTTTGTTGACGCCGTGCACACCGCGTCCTTTATTAATACTTTGCAACCCTACACAAACCAAACCGCAGTGAACAGCCATGAGACTAGCCACCATTCTGCATCTCGCCATCATTGCCGTCCTGATCACCGCCGCCACGTCCCAGGCTCCTCCCATTAGATACATCAACCACACCGTTGGCGACAATGCCGGCTGGTTCTTCAATTCCACCACCAACACCACTGCCGCTAACTATTCCTCTTGGGCTGCCTCCCTAACCTTCAATCTCGGCGACTATCTTAGTAAGTTTCAAATGTCTTAAATCTGTATTACGCATGTGTGAACGATTGTCGATGTTTGTTAAATTATTTTTCCATGTCAGTTTTCAGAACGAGCTCCAATCAGACAGTGATCCAGACCTACAATCTGACAACATTCAAAGACTGCTCAATCGACCACTCGTCTGATAACGATACGGTTGTCTACAACGGAGGCAACACGGTGTTCGATCAAGCGTTGACCATACCAGTACCGTTGACTATTCAAGGTCCGAATTATTTCTTCTCTGATGCTAATGATGGCATTCAATGCCAGTACGGATTGGCCTTTGAGATCAACGTCAATCGCGGCCTTGGATTGCCTCCCAGTCTTAATCAGCCGCCTCCTCCTCCGTACAGGGAGCCTCCCGGTCCTGACTCGGCTTCTCCTCCAATTACTATTCCTGCCGGAGGAAAAGGGCTAGGAAATGAGGGGTTTAAAAATGGGTTAAGCGTGCACGTGATTGCGTGTGCGGTTTTATTTGCTTTGCTGGCAGTCAACGGTGGGATAGGGGTGGTGTTTTCTTAACTTGTTTGTGTTGTTTCGTAATTAGATACGCGAGTCGGCAAACGGGGATATTTTCTGGTGTTTGGATGTTAATGTATGGAAGAGCTTTTCATGGATAAACTTATTCTTCAATGGAGAACAGATTATTTGGATGTACTAACTGAAAGTAAAAAATAAAAAATAAACATATACTTCTGTGGAACCACTATATATTATATTATATTATAAAAAACATAAAGGAGACATTCATTTACTATAGCTTAACGACAGTTCACCGTGTATTTTGAATTTTCTTTTTACCTTCTCCACAAAAAACAAAAGCAGCCTAACTGGTAGGGATAGATTTTTTTTTTTCAAAGGATCCATTTGGTATTATATAAGATTGGTCGGGGATAAATTGGTTAGCACATTTCTTTGCATAATTAAATTACTTTACTTCATTTTTTTTTTCAACGGTGTGGCACTTGTTTGGCGGAGGTATAGTTTACTTTCCAAATGCTTTTTTTTTCTTTCTCCCTCTTCTCACTTTTCTTTTTTTAATTTTAGAAATTCGTATCCGCCTATCAAAAAAAAAAAAAAAACTGTATCCTTTATATTATATTTTTATTAATTTTAATCATCATTCTTTTTATTATTATTTATTTTATTTTTTATATTTTTTTAATTTTAAATTTTAGATTTTTTTTCAAATTTGTATCTGAGAATTTAATTTAATTTAATTTTTTATCCAATTTGGTTCTTATTATTTTAATTGTTTTTTTTTTGTGTTTTATCTTTTTCTTGATTTATTAGTCTTTCAATTTCATCCATGATTATTTTATTGCATTTGCTTTTTTATCTCATTTTGGTTCTTTTTTTTTATTGTTATTTTCTTGTTCTTTTTTATTTATCTTTTTTAAAAATTTCATCCCTAAATTTCTTATTTTATTTGGTTTTTTTAATCTAATTTGGGTCATTGTTCTTTTTATTACTATTTTCTTATCATTTTCTTAATTTATTTTATTTTTCAATTTAGTCTTTAATTATTTTCTTTCGTTTAGTTTTTTATACTAGATTTGGTACACATTGTTTAGATTTTAAATTGTTTTGTAATTAAAAATTTTACTTTGTTATTTCTTTGTGTCTGTCTTTCTATAAAGTACTCCTGATCTCATGACCAAAGTTTGATTTGAGTTTATTTTTTTATCATTTTATTATAAATTGATTTTTTTTCTCTTTCAAATTTATCATTTGACATTTTGGTTATTAGGTCCTGAATTTTGTTATTTGCTCCATTTTTATTTTTGTTAGGTTATCCTAATCCCATATTTCAAATTTATCTAATGCACTTATAGGACCTTGAAGAGTCTTTTGATGATGATGCACTTATAGGACCTCTATTTGTTTTTTAGAGGGCCGACAAGCTTCTGCACCAAGGGGCGGAACGGCTCGACTGAAAGGAAGTAGCAGTTTGATTTTAGACATTGTTTGGTCAAAATTTAAAGTTATATATATATATATATATACTTTTTTAATTTTTCAGTGTTTTTTTTAGTTTTAATATTTTAATATAAAAAATAAATTTAAAAAAATAATATTATTATTTTAATAAATTTTTGAACGAAAAATATTTTGAAACGCAACTTTAACTACACTTCTAACATATACCCTTTTTTTTTAACCCATTTGATATTATGGTAGCTATTACTTTTTAAAGTGTTTTTCGCTTAGAAATACATAAAAAAAATATTATTTTTTACATCAACACATCAAAACAATTTAAAAATACAAAAAATAATTATTTTAAAGAAAAAAAAATTTAACACGTCAAAAAATATATAAAAAATATTTTTGACATTAATATATCAAAACAATTTAAAAATACAAAAAATAATTATTTAAAAAAAAACAATTTAAATTTTTTAATAATATTTTTAAAATACAAAAACAAACTAACGGCCCTTCTTTTAGGAACTGATTCTACTGTCATTTTTTCACAAGTTTTTAGATGTTGCAGGCTTCAACTAAGCTGACTCGAGCCAAGTTTGTGTGCGTTTGAGCTTAAATTATCTAATTTTAGCAAGGCTTGGGCTCACTCATGTCACAAACAAGCCTAAAACATGAGGCTCAAGCTCAGCTCGTTTAAAATTTATTAGTTTCAAGCTTGTTTCGTTTATAATATTTAATGAACTTGTAAACATGTTAGACTTCAACTTTAATGTACTTATGAACAACTGTAATATCATAAAAAGTCTTATAAATATAATATTTTTCATAGATTTTCAAGCAATATAAATTTACATTTTCTTAATTCCTTCGTATAATACACACATATAGCTTTTCTTAATAAGTTTGTTTTATTACATATTAAATTAATTTATTTTATAAAATCTTAGACAAGTTCTTATCTTCTCACATTTTTACAAGCTCGTAAATGAGATTATTTGTAAACTCTTGTATAAATCTAATTCACAGTACTAATTAGAGTTTGTTTGATAGTGTGATTGTGATTATTTTTTAAAGTGTTTTTTGTGTCGAAATGTATCAAAATAATATTTTTTATTTTTTAAAAATTATTTTTAAGATCAGCACATCAAAACGATCAAAAACATATAAAAAAATTAATTTTTAGCAAAATAAAATTAAATAATTGAGCATACTAATTAACTATATTTTAAAAAAATAAATAAATTTCATTTTAAATTATTTTAATGTATTTATATTAACAATAAAATAAAAAATATTTTAAACCGGAGAAGCGAGCAACAGTACTAGCATGACAATAATCAAGTAATCGAATTAGCAACCATCTAGGTGGTGGCCCAGTGATAAGAGCTTGGGATCAAGAGATTTGCTCCCTCTATGGTCTCAGGTTCGAATTATGTGGTTGCTCATATGATGGCCACTGGAGGCTTACATGGTCGTTAACTTCAGAACCCGTGGGATTAGTCGAGGTACGCGCAAGTTGGCCCGGACACCCACGTCAAACTAAAATAAAAAAAAGTAATCGAATTAGCAGAAACAAAAACTAAATGAAAATAAAAAAAATAAAAAAACACAACGGCGTGACCACAAAATCCCCATCTGAATAGATATTTCCAAAAAGTCCCAAATGAACGGACAGATGGGGGAGGGAGAACGAGTGCCAGTTCAAACAAGAAACTGAATATAGTAGTTATCAATAAAAATAATCAATTCCATGTCGCCCTCCTCCCTCTGGCCTACCGACCCTCTCCCCTCCCTCCTTGCTGTTCCCGTTACTTTATATATTTTTTTTCATTTTTTTTTCTTATGGATTAATAAATGCTCACAACGCCACACGCAAAAGAGAAAGAAAGGAACCGTTACTTTCAGGAGAGAGACAAGTTCTCGGATATCACAACGTCATTGCCATCTTAGCGTAAAGTAATAATAACTGATTCCACTTCCATTTTGCCTGATCCCTAAAATCCTTACTTCAATTCCTTGACTCTCTCGACAAAATAAAACAATTCATGGCTGTTTGATTTGTCTTTCTGATTTTTTTTTATTTTTTTTCGTGGACTAGGTTTAGTTGTGTTTTGGAATCTGGGAAAATGGGGCTGATTTCAGGGTTATTTTTGGGGATCGTCTTCGGGATCGGGTTGATGGCTGGATGGAAACACATGATGCAGTACCGAAGCACCAAACGAGTTGCTAAGGTTCGTTCACTTTGATGATTGAGATACATGTCGTTTTCTTTTACTGTGAATTGCATTCAATTTTGAAAGTGAGATGTGCGAGCTCGAATTTCTGTCTGCAGGCAGTGGATATAAAACTCCTTGGGTCACTCAATAGAGATGATTTGAAGAAAATATGTGGTGATAATTTTCCTGATTGGATTTCTTTTCCTGCTTTTGAACAGGTTGGTAATTTTCTCTAATTACCTCCTCTAGTATTCTTTTAAAAAAAAAAAAACCAATTGTGTTTTAAGCGAGCTCTAATTTCTTGTTGCATTATTATTATTATTATTTTGGAACTGATAATATATTCTTGTGAAGCCAAAAGACATAATATCGTGTAACGTCTCCTTGTTGTATGGTGTATTGCGACGCGGTCTGCCCTATAAGTTTTCTCCGTCTTGTTTCTTATTGATTTTATAATGTTGTACTTTGGTTACATCCTGCAGGTGAAATGGCTAAATAAGCAATTGGGCAAATTATGGCCTTTTGTTGCAGAAGTAAGATGTTTTTTTCCCGTTCTATAATTAGATGTAACTGAGCAAAATCTTCGAAGTACCCTTTGGTTTCTTGCGAGTATGCTTTTATCATGTATATTGGCAAATGCTGTTCATGTTAGGCAAAAAACTGGGCTATCTTTTGATGTGTTTGTGTAGTTCCTCCTCCTCCTCCTCCTCCTCCTCCTCCTCTTCCTTTTTTAAAAAATGGAAAAGGATAATAATTGCAGGATGGGCTAGAATGGGTTGTAAGGGGGGGTAATGCAGATCGAGATTTTGTAAAACTTTAATGGGCCCTAAAAACAAGCTTTTTACCTGTCATATTAAACTTGAGATTCTCAGCCGAATGTGTTTGCAGGCAGCTACAGCGGTGGTTAAAGAATCTGTTGAACCACTATTGGAAGACTACCGACCCCCAGGGATTACTTCTCTAAAGTTTAACAAATTTTCTCTCGGTACTGTGCCGCCTAAGATTGAAGGTATGAATCAATAAATGCTCTTTTCTGCTATGTAGTTGTATGTGTTGCCACTACTTGTTTCTGATGCAGTATTCTTATGTCATTGAGGTTGATAGCATTCAATTATAATTTAATGCCAGGACCTGTACTTTTGAATAGGTCTTCTGAGTTCTGAAAGTCTTTCTGGCATTTTAGAAATAAACACATGGCCTGTGCACATTTACCAGGGATATTTTACTTATTAAGTACATTTCTTGTCACTGTGAAATGCACTTCTTTACTCCTTTCATAAGTACATTCGCGGCTTCCTTCCTTATAACTTGACCAATGCAGGAATTCGTGTCCAGAGTCTCAAGCAAGGTCAAGTTACCATGGATATTGATTTGCGGTGGTGTGGTGATCCAAGCATCATTCTAGGCGTTGAAGCTGCACTTGTTGCTTCCATACCCATTCAAGTTGGTGGATTAATGACTTTGGCTGATAACCAAATTCTTACTTTTTTTAACCCATTTGGATCTTTTTGTGCGAGGGAGTACTTACCTTAATTTTTTTGTGGTGCAAAATGTTACAGTTGAAAGATCTTGAAGTTTACACTGTTATCCGTGTTATCTTTCAACTTGCTGAGGAGATTCCATGTATTTCTGCTGTTGTGATTGCTCTACTTTCTGAGGTACGACTATAAAAGTGTTTAAAAAATCGGTCATAATCATCATGATACCTCATTCTGTAATGATGTGTGGGTGTTAATGTCGGTACTCAAATAAGTGACTTTGATGGGTTTTTGACAATATGACTGATTTTTATGGATAGGAAATATGCTTATATAATTCAGGTTGTACTTAAGTGGTTAGGCTCTATTTGAGTTGTTTTATCATACAGCTCTTGCAAGATTTCAGAGAAACGACACTAGATATTTCAACTTCTTCCCCCCCCCCCCTACACCAACAACAGAACACTACTAAGTTGTGATGAAATGCTATTTAATGAATGATTAAGCTCATCCAGATTTAAAGTTCTTTGAGTGGTTATTGTATTTAACAGTATAATGATATGCTAATCTGATATTATTTTCAAGAATTCATTTGGCATTGCAGTTGGATGGGGGTCGTAGTTGAACTCGAGAGAAAAGGCTGTTCCATTATTTTATTTAACTTCTATAACATGCTTTATTTGGCTTTAGTGATCATCATCAGTTATTACTTTGAGTTAGATGGAGATGGCAAATTAATTGCATGATTACATGCACTGAGTAATTGTTGATAATATTCCAGTTATAATTGTTTTGGAAATGACTAATTCTTGTATCATCAATCAGCCAAAGCCAAAGATTGAATACATTCTCAAGGCTGTTGGTGGAAGCTTAACAGCACTTCCTGGAGTCTCAGATATGATTGATGCAAGTTCCTTTTTTCCTCTTATCAAAACTTATTTTCTTATGTTTCATTGTTGGTTTGGTATCCTTACTCACTACTCTGCTCTTATTACATTTGGTAGGATACTGTGAATTCGATTGTTACGGATATGCTTCAGTGGCCCCACAGGATTGTTGTTCCTATTGGTGGTATCCCTGTTGACATAAGGTAAATAGCAAATTATATTGCCTTTTTTTGTTTTCAGTTCCCTGAGAGCTGTTATGGTATTCTTAATGGGATTTTAGCTGTTTTGAGTATTTAAATGTGTGTGAAATGAATGTATGTTTGTTGCTTAAAATTACAGTCACAGTATTCTTAATGTATTCGTGTCATGAATTGCGATTGTGTTCATGATTACAATTGTGTTGATAATCAGGGAGTTTCTGGCACTAGATTAACTGTAATGGTCATTGTGGTCATGAATTGCTACCAATGCTTGAAATGTTTTTGAATTAACACATTTTTTAAGAAATTTAACAAATTATCTTCAAGATTACATAACTCATGCGTCATACAAGCATTAGTGGTAAGATGCTCTATTTAACATATTTGAAAATATAACCCCTAAAACATCACTAAGAATTAGTTCTGAATTTATTATTTTTTAGAAAAATGACAAATCAACTTTATATGTATACTATTGAACAGTTTGATATCATAGAACTGTAATTGATGAAAGACAATTAATCTTATGATTATAATTTCCACAAACAATCTACAAAAGTAAATGTCAAAAAGTTGATATATGTGAATCCATGCCAAGTTTTTCAGGAATATAACATCTTATCTTCAAAGATTACATAACTCGTGCAACATACAAGCATTAGTGGTAAGATGATCTATGTAACATATTTCAAAATATCAACCCTAGAATGTCACTAAGAATTATTTCTAAAGTGTTTTTGAAAAAAAAATGACAAACTCAACTTTACATCTATACCTTTCAAACAGTTTGAGACCATAGAACTGTACTTTATGAAAGACAATATAATCTTGTGATTATAAGTTTTTATGAAAGCAAATTTTAAATAGTTGATATATTTGCCTTCAATCTTCATTTTAACACCTGGGTCTAAACATTAGAAGCATCATGTGGACAAATGAGACCTATCTTCCTGAAATGGGATAGTGAAGAAGCAAAAGAAGTAGCTTTAAGTTCGATTGATAAAAACAAGGCATTGCAACCTGCCTGGAGTAGCAAGTTATAAATTAATTGCCATATACCAGCCATAAAGTTCTTTATACAATGGCTGCAATCTAAATGGCTGTTTCAGCCTTATTCTTATATGATGCTGATAACAACAGGCTGTAACTGAGTTTGGAGATGTGGCTTCTTCTTCATCTAAGGTTCCTTTTGCTTTAACATTTGGAAAGTTAAATCCGCTTAAAATCTAACCACCATTATTAGTTTAGATATTTCTTTTTGTACTTTAATTTCAGTTTATTGAAAAAGGTTTTTTTTTATTTTTTTATGGGGGATCTTATGCAGTGAATTAGAGCTTAGACCTCAAGGAAAGCTTACAGTGACCGTAGTGAAGGCAAATGACTTGAAGAACATGGAAATGATTGGAAAATCTGATCCTTATGCAGTTGTATATGTCCGGCCAATGTTCAAGGTTAAAACTCAAGTCATTGATAATAACCTGAATCCTGTTTGGAATCAAACATTTGATTTGATTGCTGAAGACAAGGAGACGCAATCACTTATTCTTGAGGTTTAGATCTCTCATACTCCTCATCCTTTTGCTCTTATTATTCTATTTTGCCTTTTTCATAATACAACACTTGCGTAGTTTCTTATGAAGCTCCGGCTCTATATTCTGTTTTGTTGACGTAATGAGATGAATACATGCTTGTTATGCTAGAAATATGCACTGAATAAGCTTTCTAGATTTTGAAAACCTATACTGTGATGTCTGCTTTCTTTTCTGTTTAGAAGGGAGGGAGATTAAGCCGCATAATTGTCTGAGGTGTGAGAACATTTACCATTGTACTGTAATTGCATGTACAAGTGACTACGTAGTTTTCTGAATTGCATGCTGTCTCCATTTTTTGTTCTCTATCAATGCAAGCTTGCATTTCTCATGTGCTGGTATTGTATGATTTCTGTGATGCTATTCCACCAAGTGCTCGCCGTTATCTTTGTTCAACAAGCAGTTGAAGTTGTCAATGCTTATAGAGATCTCCTCCCTCCCCATGTGATTCTATGAGAACTTTTCCATGTGGTTTTGATGTAGTTGATCCCTTCTGATAGAATATTGTATATTATCCTTTTTTAAAATAATTTTAAGAAACTCTCTTTTAACAGGTCTTTGATAAGGACATTGGGCAAGACAAGAGATTAGGAAGAGCAAAATTAGCTTTAAATGAGCTGGAAGCCGAAACTTGGAAGGAGCTGGAGTTTGGACTGTTGTCATCGTTTGATACATTGAAGGTTAAGGATAAGAAGGATAGAGGAACTATTACAATTAAGGTAACAAAATGCTGCATAGTTGTTGATTTTCTCATCTTTGACTTTTGCTTCAGCTTGTATAACATTTGGTGATAATTGAATCCTATTTATATCCATTCTACTGCCGAAAACTTGGAAGGAGCTGGAGTTCAGACTCTGATGTTTTTTCTAGTTTTGAGGACCAGTATTTTGTCCATTCTTTCACTCTGTTTTCTTCTTTTAGGGTTTTGTACTTCTCATTTATTTCATGTGCTGTAGTTACTGGATATGTTTATATTTTGGGTTGGATTTGCAGGTTTTTTACCATGAATTTAACAAGGAAGAGTCGTTGGCTGCTCTAGAAGAAGAGAAGCAGATCATAGAGCAACGAAAGAAACTAAAAGAAGCTGGAGTTATTGGGAGCACAATGGATGCGCTTGATGGGGCAGCATCACTGGTGGGATCAGGAGTTGGGCTTGTGGGAGGTGGTGTTGGTGCTGGAGTTGGGTTTGTGGGAAGTGGCTTAGGAGCTGTTGGTAGTGGCCTGAGCAAAGCAGGAAGGTTCATGGGCAGGACAATCACCGGACAATCCAGCAAGAGAACTGGCAACACAACTCCAGTCAATAGTGTGCAAGAAAACGGTGGAGCAAAGCCCCTGTAGTGCCCCACTGCTGAAGCATGTGAATTTGGCCCCAAATGTACTCTATGAAATTTAGCTCGAGAAGCTGTTGTGTGCATCGTGGACCTTCTGCTTGGCATAGATATTTGTTATTAGTTTCAACTGTATCATCATAGTTAAAATTTATTTGACGTGAATACATAGCAGTCTTCTTTAACACCCTACAAAAATAAAGTGATTGTTCAGTCATGAATTCGCCTTTTTCTGCTAAAGGTGACTCGTGTAATGGAGTGTTTGCGCGATTTCCGAATTATTTTGGTCATTTGGAGTTTCGGACCTTAGTTATGGGTTTATCCTGCTGCTTTTGAAAGTCAGCTTGGCAAATTTTTTATTTTATTTTTATAGTTTATATGTTTTTAAATTATTTTTTGATAATGTTAAAAATTATTTTTAAAAAATAAAAAAATATTATTTTAATATATTTTAAAATAAAAAAATATTTTAAAAAACACTCATTACTATAATTTTTAATATTTTTTAACAAAAATAAACAGGAAAACAAAAACACGTTTTACTGTTAGAGAATTCATTGTTTATAGAAACAGTTTAATTACCAATTTACTCTTCCCAAAACAAACCAATGAACTGTCTATTTGTCTATTAGGGAGTCATATAGTTTTTTTTATAATATCGATTAATAATTATTAGATTAATTTAGAATAATTAATTTTTTTTGTATTTTAAAAGTACAATAAAATAATTAAATTACTATTAAAAACAAAACTTATTTAACTCGTGTCCAGAGTTTTTTTTTTATATTTTCATCTCTATCTTTTAGTTATTATTAAGTTGATTGAGAAATAATTTTATATTTTAATATATAAAAAATATAATTAAAAAACTAAAGTTGGCTATCACGTGAATATATGAAAAAGTGTGTTGCGTCTCTTAATGCCTAAACAACAACTTCCATGTATAGTTATTAAATCTGGACCGGCCCAACAGGTCGATCTAGTGGCTGAACAGGTCCGGTTTTGCCAAAAGACTGGCCAAACCCGGTCGACCCGGCCAAACCCGAGGAGACCTGATTTTTTTTTTCTTTTCAAATATGATTTTTCTCCTATACCTCTCTTTTTTTATATTTTTTTAGTTAATTATTAACACTTTTTAAAGCTTACTATATAAATATTAGAAAAATGTTTTATTTCTTCAATGTGGGATTTGAAACCCTTTAGTATATATATTCTATGTTTCCAAGAGAAAAATTATGTTTTTTCAATGTGAGATTTGAAGTACTTTCGTATATATACTCTATGTTCACAAGAAAAAAGTTATGTTTTTTTAATGTGTCATAAAAACCTTTTTGGTTTAAATACTTCAACTTAAAATGATAACATAATATCTTTTCATTATGGGATTTGAAGCCCTTTAGTAAATATACTCTATATTCACAAGAAAAAAAGTTATGTTTTTTCAATGTGGGATTTGAAACCCATTAATATATATACTCTTACATTCCCAAGAAAAAGGTTATTTTTTTAATGTGAAATTTAAAGTCATTTCGTATATATACTATTTGTTTACAAAAAAAAGTTATGTTTTTTCAATGTGAGATAAAAAAAACTTTTTGGTTTAAATACTTCAACTTAAAAGGATAACATAATATGTTTTCAATATGGGATTTGAAGTCATTTTGTATATATACTCTGTATTCACAAGAAAAAAAATTATGTTTTTTCAATGTGGGATAAAAAACTTTTTTGGTTTAAATACTTAAACTTAAAAGCATAACATAATATCTTTTCAATGTGAGATAATTTTTTTTTAAAAAAATATTCTTTTGAACTTCATTATTTACAACATGTATAGCTTATATTCATATGATTTTTTTTCTTAATTTTTTTATATGAAATATTAAAAATTTAAATATATTTTTTAAAATTATTCCGGGTTAATCCATGAAACCTGAGACCCAGTCCCTTAGGCGGGTCAACCCGCGGGCCAGGTTTGATAACTATGCTTCCACGATGACATTGGAAGCGTCAAGGTGTCTCCTTCCATATGGGGCGATAGTGTGTTGCTGATGGACTCTTTTTTTTATTTTTTTTATTCTCTCTCCTCCTCTAGAGATTCACTCTAGCCATTCAAAATACTAGAGTTGTCTTTTTATTTACTGATATTTCAACTTTGGTCATTGTTTCTTTGATTTTTAATATTTTTTCTTTGTTTATTTTATTAAATTTTGATTTGTTTGTAATTGCATCATTGAATTTATAATTATGATTTGTTATTTTTTCAAATATTATCAGATTCATTTTTTTTTATTTTAAATTTTTGTTTTGGATCTTTTTCCTAATTATTTTGGTCATTTGGAGTCAGCTTGGCCTCGCTGCTTGCATATTTTTTAGTCTCAAGTTCTTCAAGTTTATTTAAGCGGTGGACAGGATTAGTTGTGTCAGCGTTATGTATGTATATGCCTTCTTGAATATTATGATTTTTTTTAATTGAGAGCTTCCAATATTTTTGCTTTGTTTTTGTGTTTTGAAAAATTACATTTTATATCTTATAATTTATAAGTTATATATTACTTTACTTCCAAAATAAAAATAAAAATAAAAATAACATTATTTATAAAATATTTATTTTATTTTAATTAATAACTAAAAAACTCTTGTTATGTCAAAATAAGAAAATTGTCACTTTCTCTTTGCTAAACGTAAAATCTGAGCCACTAGCCTCCTCTATTCTTGCCGAAATCTAGTCACCACCTAAACCTAACAAAAATTTGGATCATCAACATGGATTTACATAAACCAATGAACAGAAGTTCATCCAATTAATTTCTTCTTCTGGTTCATTCTTGTCTTGAACAGGGGTGTCGATCGAGAGCAAATGAATTTGTATAATGGGATTCGCTCCTCACAACCCATATTATTGGCCATTTACGGCATTTTAGATGCTGGACAGCCAAACAAAAATTAAATGATTCTAATAGAGTGAGAAATCCAACTTTCACACTCGAGGATATGCCCCTTCAGCAACATGCCTCCATCCAGGTCTATCTTTCCATGCAGTAAATTATTCGATAATAAACTGTTTTTATTTTTATTAATTGAATTTCAAGTATAGGCAAAAGTCGGGACATACATCAATTTTGATCAACTATTTATATATAATGTTATCATATTCAACCCATTTTAAATTAAAAAAATCAATTATTATTTTAAAACTGTCATCACACACAATTAGAACAAGATAATATTGATGTTCACAAATCTGACACTTCCAAGTTATTTCAACATTAATATCATTATAATTCCACCCAAATCCATAACAAATGATTTCTTTTATTTTTGCATATGACATGTCTAAATTACAATTTAACAACAAATTGATGCCACCATTGTATGTGATTCTACTGTTTATATCATGAACAATAGTGTCATCATAATTATATAACATAAATATGTTATAAGACATTCTATAAAAAAACAAAAAAACAAATTGAATTCTGGTTAATTTAACGTAATTGTAACTAAATTGCATTACCCCAACACTAAATAGCAAAATTCATATCAAATTCTTAAAATTTAACGTTAAAACAGATTCACCAAAAATTAAACATAATTCACTATACAAAATCTAATTGATATTTTAATGTTCAGTTGCATTAAACCAAACCCAAATTCATAGCAAATTAATATAATTCAAAGAAAGTATCAAACTCATCAACTTATCAACAATTTAATGACACGTGTAATTTGTCATAATTCTATCGTATTCATGCTCTCTTACATGAAATCATCAAGTATAGTTAATTGCATTATTAGGTTATTTCAATAATACACACAAAATTCCTAATTCAACAACTTAACATCAATTAAATGCATCACATAATTAATTAAAATAATTAATTCATAATCAACTCAACTTATTTTCATGTTTAACTATATCAAATCAACCTTAATTGAAGGTATTCTTTAACTAATTTAATATTAATTCAACAAACTCTAAATCCAACTTAAACAATAATGTCATTTCAACCAAACCAAACTCAAATTCATAACAATGTAGTATGTTTATCTTACTTGTAGGACTGGGAAAAAAGTTGAAGAGGTGGCAGCAACGAAGAAAATGATTGATTTTGAACCCAAAACACGTTCAAGGATGCTTAGAGACTAGGATGATCTCGATTTTTAATTGTTTTAAAGGCAAAATAAAAGTATTTGATGGGTTTTCTTAAAGAAATTGTGAGGGCATCGCTCAATTTTTAGAGAGAGATGACATATGGTCTCTGTGTTATTCAATTTGGAGAAAAATTTAAATTTTAATCGAAGTCGCTCTTCAGAAGCACGACTTCTTAAGTTGTCGCGCTTCTAAAACGTAATATTTAAGCATGCCATGTTTATTAATAACAACGTTTACTAAATGTCATGTTTTATAAGCGTAATAAGATCAAACTGTGTTATTTTGTTAAGTCTTTTTCAAATAGTTTTATTTTACCAAAATTTTATGTTTAATGTACTAATTTAAATTAAAAAAAAACAGTCAAAACTACCCTAAAAATTACCCCTGTATCCTTCACTTTGTTTTTGTATCTTATAAATCAAAAAATCATGGTCATGACAGCAAATTTCAAGAACCCTTTTGGTGTATTAGTCTTTGAACAACAAAAAAAAATAAAACTAATGAAAAGATCTTCTTTTCTAAGCTTACAGGTCAAAACCCATAAAAGGTTAAAAAAAAAAAAAAAAAACTCTTTAAAAACCGAGAGACTGCACTCTTGGTTTTGCTAGTACCTTCTTCAACGGGAGAAATATATGGATAGTTAAAAAAAAAAACCGTTAAAAAAGATAAATTATTTATTAATTTTGGATCTTTAATGTGATAGTATATGAGATGCTAAATAATATTTTTTTGTAAAAATAAAATGCCATTCCTATAATTGTTTTTAAGGAAAGCTATAAATGAAGGTAAAGTTTTAAATGTTTTTTCTTTTTTAACCTTTTCTTTTTCTTTTTCATTCTATATAATATACAAATGGTTTCTTAAACTGTCATTTTTTTTATTATTGGAGAGTCATAAGAGAAAAATTTAAATTATATTATTTAAAATATTATATTAACAATTTAACTCCATAAAGTAGTTTTTATTATAGGAGATATCCTAACATATATGGATACTATAGCAAATTATTAAGTAATACTCTAAAAAACGTGGGGAAAGCACTCTAGCTTTCCCGACGCCTGTACTCTTATATATTATAATTATAATTATAATAATATAATAATAATAACATACACTAAAATACTCTGACCTATCTTTTTTTTTGTTTTTTTTGTTGTTTTTATTATTTTTTATTTTTTTTCTTTTAATAATTTTTTTTTAGTTTAGTTTTTAATGTTATTTTTTTATTTAGTTATCAGATTTTCATAACACGGATCCCGAGTTTGACGGGTTAACCCGGAATTTTATTTTACTTTTTTTTTAATTAATTTTTTTCATTTAGTTTAGTTTGTTAATGTTAAATTTTTTTCTATTTAATTATCAGACTTTCATGACACGTATCTCGGGCTTGACGGGTTAACCTGGTTTGACGGTTTAACCCAGTTAACCCGTCAATTTGTTTTTTCTATTTAGTTATCAAACTTTCATGATGTGAATCCCAGGTTTGACGGGTTAACCTGAGTTGAAGGGTTAACCCAGTTAATTCAGATTTTTTTTCTTTTTCTTCATTAATTTTTTTTCTTCATGTTGATTTTTTTCTTTGTTTTTTTCTTTTTCATTAATCTATTTAATTATCATACTTTTATGACACGACCTTACAGCCAGACCCATATCCAAGGCTATTAGGTCTGGTATTGCAGTCAAACTCACTTTAACTTAGGTCATGCAAGTTTAATGTTGTTATTAATATTATAAATATTATTTTTGAGTCGGGCGTTGCAGTCGAACCCAAGACTCTTGGATATAGCTTTACAGAAAGACCTAACATTTTAAAATCTTAGTTTTTTTTATTTTTTTATATAAAAAAAATTAACATGCGGCATCGCGCGAGTCATGTAACTAGTACTTACTAAACTTGATTTAGGGGTTAACCTGATTAAGAGACTAAGTCCCGGATCATATGAGTTAATTCGGATTAACCTGAAAAAATATTTTGAAACAATATATATAGATTAAAAAAAATGAGACATGAAATGTATTATATTTATTTTATATTGAAATCTGTAGGTTATAAAAAAAAATATGAGAATAAATATTCATAAATTAATTTTATATTTTTTTTAGGTTATTAAAAAAATAAAAAAATAAATTAAATCTCACCAGATCACAAAGTTTTTGAATTGACCACGCCCAACTTAATTACAAACCTAGCTTTTGTTTATTTGAAATCCGGTCAAAGCCTGATCACATAGATCTCAGTTCAACCCGTCCGGCCTGGCTGGTTTCTTATCTATTAAGCAAACAAGAAGAAGAAAAACACAAGAAAGCTTTGAGAACTTGCCGAAACTTAGGAGCTGCCTCAACTCCTAAGTCCTGATCCGATTTACACTTGTGGACCCCAACAACGACAACCGTTAATTAGCTAGCCAGCCAGCTTAACTAGCTCATTCGTCCACGTGTTCTCTGATATTTCTCACGCGTATTAATTACCGCGTGGATCACACTCCCCCAACTTCAAATATCTTTTATTTTTCAAATTCGATTATTAAATTCTTCCAAATTTAGACAGATAGTCTATTCTCGAACCCCCTTTATATTTCAAAAACAAATCTAATATAACGCGATAAATCCACCTGGCATGCAGCAGCTTTTTAATCGTGTATAATAATTATAGAAAACACTAAAAAGATGTGGATTTTTTTTAGTTTTGATGGATATTTTTTACACACTCACATAACAGTGTAGACATACTTCTTAGGCAATGGTGGAAATGCATTAAAAAGGACTGAAATGAAAAAAAGAATCAAACATGGTGGCTTGCTGGAAATTTCATGCAAAATATATTTAAGTTTTTAATCTTTAAAAATAATGGTAATTTATACAATTTAAACCCCTTTAAATTTCAAAAAAACACTTTTGATACAAATATTTATTTGTGTTATTTTTCAGTTTCTAATTAAAAAAAATAAGAGAGAAAGAGGGGTTGTTAAATTCCAACAATGATAAAGTAAATCACCATTCACACCATTTCTGGCCTCCTAAATGATTTTTCTTGGTGTTCTTAAGTTTTATGATATGAGAAAGGTTTCATAGTAGCTATTTAAAGTCTCACTGTTGCCTTAAAAAACATATCTAAGTCAAGAAAGCTAAAGCTAATCTAGTTTGATTTCGGGTTTTTGAACCTTTTTTTATATATATTTTGAGTTAATGAATTTGTTTAAGGATGTTCTAATAGTATTGGTGAGGTGTTTTTAGATTGAAATGACTAAGAAATTATTTTTTTTAGCAAACAGGACGTTCCCCTAGTTTTCTGACCATCATAATAGTGGCTATAATCTGGGCTTGTAAGCAATATGTTATCTGTCCTGGCGAACGACGTATCACCTGCTTATTTATTTATTTTTTTTAAAAATAGAAACAGACAACCTTTAAAAAAATAAAATAAATAAAACTGATTTGAATGCTCACCAACGCACCTAGGCTTTTAATTACAATGACCCAGATGCATTGGGCCATAGGCCCCATGAATCTAGCTCTTTTTTGCTCTGTTTTGGGATAAATATAAATTTAAAGAGAAAAAAATTATTGAATTCGATTGAGTCCATGACCCGGATTACATATTTGACAAGTTAAGCCATAATATCCATGCTATTTTTTTTCTAATATCATTTTTTTAATTGATATATTTTTTAAATTATGTTTTAATTAATATTCATCATCTGTGATTTGTTTTTTTTTTTTGCTTATTTAACTTTTTTTTGAATAAAGATTGTTTTTTAATAGTATTGTGCGTATTTAATTTTTAAAAATATTACTTTAATTCATCTATAATGTTTTCTTATCATTTGTATAAATAAATTTTATATTTGAAAATAAAAAATATTTATTTTCAGATAATATTTCTAATATGAGCAATCTTACATAATATTTTTTATATATTTTATTTTATTTAATCAATTTAATGTGTATCTATTTCTATTATCGTTTGATTGAATAAGAAAACTGATTTTAATAAACACAACCAAATAAATATCTTGTCTTGTAAGATCAAATATTTCGATCAATACATGTTTTGATTTTTTTAGTTTTATTTTTAGTAATCGTTCATGATTTTTATTTTATTAACACATATGGTTCTTGATCTATTTTATTATATATATGTAAGAGGTTTTTGATTTAAACTTAGAATTTTTTTAATGTATAAAAATTTATCAAAGAAGCCTACATAAATAATTATTTTTGCAAGACAAAAATAATCAGCTCTTAGCAAAATTGGGGTCAAATAGCTAAATAGAACGATTCACCGTAACTATTACTTATACATATTATGGAAAGAAAATTTTTTAAAAGTATTTTTTTTAATATAAAAAATCTAATTATTTTTTTTTGGAATCAAATGTATCTTTTTTTCTCTATATTTATTTTTTTATATTATAAATACTCATTAATTACAGCTCTAATATTATAAAATGTTTTAGTGTTATAACTGTAGTTGTCAACTTAAGAATTTTTTTAATACGAGAGAGAAAAAAAAAAAACCCAAAAGCTCTTCTTCATCTGAGCAAGACAAGGAGGCAAGTAATATGGTATTCAGCCCCTCACTCTCATTTCTACTGAAGGCTCGCGTCACAGTATCCGATTCACTAAATTAACTCACATGCTAGATAGATTAAACCATGACAACCCATCCATAAATGGACACGAGTACTTAAAAAGTCAAACCCAATTGGCTCTTTATCACTCCTTCATCTCACATCCTTGTCACTCTATACTTCTCCTTGTCCTCCACAAAATAGAAAACCAAATCAGAACTCTTCTCTCAACGATAAAGAAGAAAGAAAGAAGGAAAGAAAATTCTACACCACACTGTGTTTCTCACCTCATGAATTTCTCAACTTAAAACAACCCCTTCATTTCCTCTCTATTTACCACTATGCCATCTCGCCACCTCCGATCTCTATCAGAACCACCACCACCACTCCACCACCACATCCGCCTCCTCCCTCCACTCCTTGCTGGAACACTAACGCTCATTCTCATTTTCCTTATTGTACTTGTAGTCTTGCTCTATCGCAAAATCACGCGCAACCGTACAGCTCCGATTACAAGATCTCCAAATCACCACCACCACCACCAATGCCGCTGCTACTCCTACTCTCTCCTCCGCCGTGCAACTTCCTCATTCTCACCATCCAACCGCCTCGGACACGGCGGATTTGGATCAGTCTACAAAGCTACACTTCCTAACACTAATCAACATTTAGCTGTTAAATTGATGGACCAAAACGGTTCTCTTCAAGGTGAGAGAGAGTTCCATAACGAACTCTCAATTGCTTCTTGTTTAGATTATCCTAACATTGTGTCCCTCCTTGGCTACTCATGTTCGCGAAAGAAGAAATTAGTTTTAGTCTATGAGTTGATGGAGAATAGAAGCTTACAAGAAGCCTTGTTTGATAGGAAATGTGAAGAGTTGATGAATTGGAAGGTTAGATTTGAGTTAGTGATTGGTGTAGCTAAAGGACTTGAGTATTTGCATCATTTTTGTAGTCCTCCGGTGATTCATGGGGATATTAAACCTGGTAATATCTTGCTTGATTCGTGTTTTAACGCGAAAATTGGAGATTTTGGTCTAGCGAGATTGAAGATTGAGGAGAGTAATGGTTTCCTGGAGAAGAAAGAGGGTTTTGGAGAGGATAATGGGTCGATTTTGGAGGAGACGGAGAGTGTGGCAAGTGGGTGCGGAGAGAGTGGGATTTTAGACGTTGGTGGTGTTGTGAGATCGCCGGAGAGTTTTGGTGTTAGGGTTTTGGATTCGGATGCGTCACCGGAGATGTTTTCAGTGGTTTCGCCGGAGGTTGGGGTGGATAAGGGGAGTATATCGGAGGCGGGTTTTGATAAGATGAGTGTTGATAGTGGAAGAGATTTGATTGGTGGAGGGAAGAAAAGTGGGTCGAGGAGGGATTGGTGGTGGAAACAGGATAACGGAGGTGGATCGGAGTCGGGGAGAGTGAAGGATTATGTGATGGAGTGGATTGGAAGTGAGATTAATAAGGAGAGACCTAAGCAAGAATGGAATGCAGCGTCTCCAATTTCCAGTGATAATAAGTTGTTGAGCAAAAAAAGTTTGAAGAGTGAGCCAAAGAAGCATAAGAAGAAATTGGAATGGTGGGCTTCTTTAGATGAGGAAAGAATGAAGAAGAAGGAGAAGAATAGAAAGCCTAGAGAGTGGTGGAAGGAGGAGTTTTGTGAGGAGCTGACGAAGAAAAAGAAGAAGAGAGGACTTAGTTCGAGTAATAGTGGAGATTTATGGTGGCAAAAGGATGATGATGGGGTGCAAGAAAGGAAGAAGAAGAGGAAGAGCAAGGGTAGTAGAGGTAGTATGGATCGGTGGTTGGATGGTTTCAGTGGTGAATTTAGAAATGGGAGAAGAAACAGCCAGGATTGGGCTAGTGGAGAGATCCCCAAGAGTGGTGGTATTAGTAGCACGCCTAGCATGAGAGGAACGGTGTGTTATATTGCTCCTGAATATGGTGGAGGTAGCCTGTTATCAGAGAAGTGTGATGTTTATAGTTTCGGTGTTCTGCTCCTTGTGGTGGTTTCTGGGAGAAGACCGCTGCAAGTAACCGCCTCACCAATGTCAGAATTTGAGAGGGCTAATCTAATCTCTTGGGCCAGGCAACTTGCATACAATGGGAAGCTATTGGATATTGTTGATACTTCAGTGCATTCGTTGGATAAGGATCAGGCATTGCTTTGCATTACAATTGGTCTACTGTGTTTGCAGAAATCGCCTAGCAAACGGCCCACGATGAAAGAAATTGTGGGGATGCTTTCTGGGGAGGCAGAGCCACCCCACTTGCCATTTGAATTTTCACCATCACCGCCGTCCAATTTTCCATTCAAATCCCGAAGAAAGGCTCGGTGAGTTTATCAGATTTTTGACGTCATTTTAATTAACTGTAGAGCGTGTACTGTTGTAGCTGTCGTAGGCCATTTCTAATTTATCATGTTTTGTAGAAATTGTTCGCCGAAATTGAAATGAATATACATATTTATCATGAATTCAGGCTTGTTCACTCGTTTTTTCTTCTGGGCCTACACATTATGTTTCAACGTTTTTACTTTCTGTAGAGATGATTCTTGAGCAGGGTGTTTTTGCGTTCTAAATGATTTAAAAAAAAAAATTAAACTTTTTTTATTTTAAATTATTTTTTATATTGTTTTGATGTGATAATATTAAAAAGAAAATTTAAAAAATAAAAAATAATATTTTAATATATTTCTAAATAAAAAGTATTTTAAAAAATAAAAGCAAAACCACTCTGACTTTTATTTCTACAAGTTGTCGAGTTTTAGGCAACCCAGGGTTATCGGTACTGTTGGCGGAGATATCTTTTACTTTCCAAGTGATGATCCCACCTTAAAATTCATAATCAACATATTTGTTCGCAGTTATTTGCTTTTTCATGACTTTTGGACCTAAATGGGCCCATAAGATATTATCCTTTTTTGTTGTCTGCTACCTTTCCGAAGTTTTCTCATTAGCAACATGAAATTCAGTAAAGGTGGCAAATGCTGGCCCAGTCTATTTCCTTTGCAAAATGATTTTGCCGTCACCTTATAATCATCGTCGTCCTGGTGTCTGCACTGTGCATATTGAGTATACTTTTCGCTTTGCTTGAACAATAAGCATGGGCAGAAAACACTCTCTGCAGAATATGCAGCATGTTTTTCAAAGGCTTCATCTTCAAATACGAAGCATGATGTTATTCAGAACGTTCTTGTGAGGGAACTGAAACAATTTATAGCATCTTAAAACAGTAAGTATGAACATGGAGGAGCCTGATAAGCTCTGTCGTCCCTCTTAGACCTCCAAGGCCTTGACTTAAGAGTGTCAGTTTTCCATGGTTTTCCCAGTCAATCTGCTAAATGTTTCCTTAGCTTAGTCGAAAGCCCTGTCCAAGACGACGCTGGACGTTACCTTCTTTCCTCTTCGACTTATCCTTTATCATGTTGAGTACATAATCATCTAATTTGCAGTTGTGTTTCGCTTTGCATTGAATAAATTCATGGAGGGTTCTTCCCCAAGAGACTAGAGTTGAGCAGGTTGTTAGTGGATTCAAAGTCGCTAGTCCTACCAGTGAATTGTGGAACCAGCAGTGTTAGAATCTTGACAGAATCTTCTTTCTATTGAAAGTCCGAGTGCAGCAAACATGCTGTGGAACAGTAGAAGGTGAATGCTTTCCAGGCCTCTGTATTGCCTTCTGACCATTACAGCGGAGGACATTATAATAGAAGGGGAAAAAAACAAAAGCATATATTTCACTTTCGGTGGGGTGGGAATTGCAGATGCGTGATGGAAGACGAATGAGTTGTTAATTCTCAAATTATCTCAAGTATCTTGCAATCTATAAATTCCCAGTTCCGGTGCCTTTTTAGTATAATCTTCTGATGCTTCTCTTTCACTTAAATGTGATTCCACACCCTAATTCCTTGGGATTTAATTTTGCGTCTCCGGTAGCCTGCCTGCCTTTTTGAGTCGATTTCACGTTGATATCATTCTTTTCTTCAAAATCTCTGCAGTATTAGCTCGTTGACAACAAGTACACGCTTATAATATTGAAAAAAAAAAAAAACGTATGATGATTAATAGTTTAATTAACCAAGAAACTTTTTAGCAAATTTGTTATTATGATAATTATTTTCAAAATATTTTTTTACAGTGAGGTGCACGTTGGAGTACTAAAATTATGGTTTTTGGAGAGTGTAATTGCTATTATTTTTTAAAGTTTTTTTTTCTTGAAAATATATTAAAATAATTTTTTTTTATTTTTTAAATTTTTTTGATATTAGTTTATTAAAATATCTAAAAACATTAAAAAAATAAAAAAATTAAATTTTTTTAAAAATATTTTTAAAATACAAAAATAAACAATCCGTGCAACCTCATTCCAAACAAAGCCTCATACTCTATTATTATATTTTCTTTGGGGGCGTTCTGGAATGTGAAAATCAGATTATAGGGTTCCTTTTGCTCACTGGGTCCAAGACTGGCTCAGATATTTCACATGGTTACTGGATCTTTGGCAGCAAGTACACAGTCCGCTGCTGTCTACCGCAGCCTCTATCTAGCTCAGAGGCTTCAGTTACATGTCACCAATCAGATGACACAACGTGGCCTAAAACGGTTGAGACTTGAGAATCCAGTGGCAATGATGCCACCTCAACTACTGCACCGTGTGTGGGGTATTGTGATGAATGCTTTTTTTAAAGAATTAAAAGTAAAATATTTCTTTTAGATTTTTTTAATTTTTGATATTACCTTATCAGAATTATTAAAAAAATATTTAAAAAAACTTCAATTTAAATATATTTTTAAAATATACTCAAAAAATAATACAAGTGAAAAAACAATGTGAAACAATCTCTAACTCTTCGATTGGATGCCGTAAATATTTCTCAAATAAAATTCCATTTGTTTGTACGGACAAACACATTCTGACTATCCTTTGACATGTTAGACAACTAGACAAAGTAGCATTTTGCACGGGTTGCTCCATTTTTTATGGGAGATAGTTATTTAAAAGAGTTAAATTGGTAATATGATTTTTTAAATAATATAAATATTTATTTTATTTATGTGTGTTTTAATAGTAAAAAAACATTTAGAATAGCAAATTATATTTTAATATATTTGAGGATGTGTCATTTTCGTTGTTTTCTCATTTGGTTTATTCTAATTGAAAATCTTACAATCAACTCTATTTCAATGAGTCGTATTGATCTATTTGTTTAAGGAAGCGTTTGGAAACGCAAGCTAACTTATATTTTTAAAAAATTTAATTTTTTTTGTAAAAAATTAAATTTTTATATATTTTAGATCGTTTTAATGCGTATATTTCAAAAATAATTTTTAAAAAATAAAAAAAATATCATTTTGATATATTTTAGCATAAAAAACACTTTAAAAAATAACTACAACTATACTCCCTTCGACAAAAGTAGATCGGACCTGAAGTTTGATAACAACTTCTGAATTTTTTTTGGATTTATGGTTGTGTTTTTTTAGTAGATTAAAATACATTTTAAAACTTAAAATGGTTATTTCGAGATTTGAGAGATGGATTTAAGCTGTTTTGCTAAAATAAAAGCTGAAAATGACAGCGTAGAGGCTATGGTTCAATTTTCTCACAATTGTTTTTTATTTTTTTAAGACTAGCACAATTTTAAAGAAAACAAATTGATAAAATAACAAGTTTAAATCATCTTTAATAAAATAACACAATTTAATTGGTGTTGCTTGTGAGAATTGTGTTTCTGAAAATATTGCTAGTGGAAATAGCCGTACATTATTAAAAAATAAATTGACACAAATTCATAGAAAAAGTGAAGATAAAGAGAAAAAATGAATGAATGAATGAATGCAAAAAAAAAAAAAATTACACCTTACGTCGTTAAAAATAGTGGAATGTATTGTCATTTTTTATACTGAATTTTATCCTCATTTTTTATTTTATTTTTTGTTATTTATTTTTTTATTTATTAATTTTATCTTTTAACATTGAAATTTTTAAAAATTATCTTTTGTAATTTTTTAGTATATTTTATTTGATGTAATCCTGGTTTTAAGATTCATATTGTGGGTTTAGAAAATTAAATTGAATTGACTCATGTTTTTTTTTATTATTATTATTCATCATTTAGTTAGTTGAGAATTGAATTTTATAATTTTTTGGATTTGTTTTTTATGGAATTATCTGAGTCTCATGATCCAGGTTATAAGTTTAACGGATTAATCCGAATTAACTCAGGTTATATTTTTTATTGTTTTTTAAAAATTTTCATTCTTCAATGATAGATTAGTTGAGAATTGGACGTCATAATTTTTTTTAATTTTCTTTCTATAGGTTAATCCCATTCTCATGATCGAGGTGCAGGTCTGACAGGTTTACCCAGGCTACGTCGAGTCATTTTTTTTTGTTCTTTTTTAAACTGAATATTTTTTTTCAATTTTATCCTTCAATATTTGATGGATTAAGAATTGAGTTTCACAATTTGTTTCAATTTATTTTCTATAAATTTATCATAATTTTAAGACCCGGGTCACGAGTTTTATACGTTAACATGAGTTAGTTCAGATCAACCAAATATGTCATGTTCTTAATATTTTTTTAAAAAAATAATTATGAAAAACGTTTTATAATTCACTCATATATTCACTTTGCACCCATTCTTTTCAGAATTATATTTTATATCCCAGGTCAATCTAAGTTTTCAAATTAAACACAATAATCAAATTTGATGCATAGAAGATGGACTGCCGTGGGAGTGGATTTGGATATGGAAGTAATAGATTGGTGCATAGAAAATAACATTAATAATAAAGTTAGAGCTGATGGATATTCTAGAATATCCCTCTTCCAAGAAAATGTCTTGCAACCTCCTGAGGCCAATTAGTCAATTTTGAGTCTCGAGAAATAGTCAGTAACATTAAATCAGAGGATGGAAAGACAACAGAGAAAGTAATGAACTAGAATTTGTTGTCCAGATGGGCTTATTTTTTTTTTTTTTTTTTTTTTCTGCAGGTGACAAGTACGTTAAGGTAATGTAGGTTTTTGTATTTTAAAAGTTTTTTAAAATGTTTTGAAATTTTTTTTATTTTTTTTATTTAAAATTAATATTTTTTTATATTTTTAGATGTTAATATTAAAAATAATTTTAAAAAAATAAAAAATATTATTTTAATATATTTTCGAGTAAAAAATATTTTAAAAAACAATTACAACCACGCCATATACATATAAAAAATGTTCAGCTATTTCTTTTTAGGTTCTATTTGTTTTTTCATTTTAAAAGCGTTTTGAAAAAATTTGAATCTGAATTTTATTTATTTATTTATTTTAAATTAATATGTTTTTAGTATTTTTAAATCATTTCAATACGTTTATATAAAAAATAATTTTTAAAACATAAAAAAATTAATCTTTTAATAAAAAAATATTTTAAAAAATAACCGTAAAAATAATCCCTAAAATGTTTTGTGTGCTTTCTTTTTAACCAATAAGGTTGTTGTCTCCGTAAACAAGCGGATCTGGTTTTGTATTTCAACCACGTTCTTGATGTCTTGTCCAAAAAGTGTGGTATATTTATGATTAAAATATAAAATATAAAATATAAAATGTAATTTAAAAAAAATGAAAAGAATGAAAAGAATAAGCGGGCTATAGAAAGTTTTTGTAATTATAAAAAAATATCATTTAATATATTACCATCTTATTATTTAAAAAGGATGTAATCAAGTATACTATAAATTTTAAATTTAAATTTAAATTTTTTTTCTGCCAGAAAATACATTAACAGTATTTTTAAATTTTTTTATATTAAAAAAAATAATTTGAGTGGATGCAGTGCATTTCTAAAATAGAGAAGATCACATCTACTAAAACGCTTCAATTGGAATTTAGTGGTAACAAATATATATCAGTGGCATGCAAGTTTTTTTTTTTTTTTTTCCGTGGTGAAACATGATTTTCTCCCCAGAAATTTTATCCATCTAATGATCTGTTGTTTAAAATAGCAACATGATCCATGATTCATGGCAATATTAAGGGCAACCAAATTTCTCCACAAAGGTTCGAAGTAATTGTGAACGAACTCCCTTCCTTCCTAATTCACAGTACGTAGTTCTAGATACCATATCATGCCCGAACTCGATCCCTATGAGTACCTTAACATCAGGATCGATCCTGATGGCACTGTCACTCGCCTCCTCAATTTGCCACCTGCAAACGCAAACCCTGACCTGAACTCTGGTGCAGCCGTATTCTCTAAAGATGCCATTCTCAGCGAGGAAAAGAACACTGCAGTTCGTATTTACCTACCCTCCAATATCATCACTAAACACGCCGCCGCCGCCACCACGGTGAACGAGAAAATGCGTTTGCCTATAGTATTTCACTTCCACGGTTGTTCTTGGGTACAATTTCGTGCTAACAGCACTATTCTACATGCAAGCCGGAGTTTGTTTGCATTCACAATCCCAGCTATAGTCATCCTTGTTGACTACCGTCTCGCGCCTGAGAATCGACTGCCAGCACCATATGAAGATGCGACTGATGCACTTCTCTGGCTTCAAAAACAGGCTTTGGATCCACAAGGTGAGAAATGGCTTAAAGACTACGGAGATTTTTCTAGGTGTTACCTTCATGGGTCTGGTTGCGGAGGCAACATTGCGTTTAACGCTGCCTTGCGCTCTTTAGACATGGATTTGAGCCCTTTAAAGATCGATGGTATCATTTTGAATCAACCATTGTTTGGTGGGCGAAAAAGAACAAAATCTGAGATGAAATTTTTAGCTGATCAGGTGGCATCATTACCGGCAATGGACCTTATGTGGGAGTTGGCATTGCCAGAAGGGGCGGACCGTGATCACCCATTTTGTAACCCAATGGCGGATGGACCTCATAAGAGCAAGCTTAGGTCATTACAACGATGCTTAGTCTTTGGTTTTGGAAGGGACCCATTGGTAGATCGGCAACAAGAATTTGTGCAAATGCTGATACTTCATGGGGCGAACGTTGAAGCTTGTTTTGATGATTCTGGGTTTCATAGGATAGACATCGTGGACCCTCAACGAGCTGCCATACTCGATGAAATTGCTAAAGGTTTTATTGATTCTTGAATTTCTTTATGCAAATGCTATTTCCTATATCTTGCAAATAATCGAGCGATACGAAGTTGAGTGATCAGCAAAAACATGAATGAAAAATGTTCTTTTTTTCATTATTTAATATATCAACAAATATTTTAATATTGTTTTTGAGTTTTGGATTGTAATACAGCAATTCAGACTGCTGCAGGATGTGTATTTTACTGTGACTTACTTCTGAACAAACGTATTTTGTAATGAAATTCATTTGCTTAAAAAGGTGTCCATGGATAAAAGAGCACAACGAAAGATGATCCATCATAAAAGGTGGAAAATTTTTCTTCTTTATATATAATTTAATTAGATTTTAATATAGTATATATTGTGGTGTAAATTAAGTGTTTTCAAAAGTATTTTTTATTTAAGAATATATTAAAATAATTTTTTTTACATTAGCATATTAAAACTATAAAAAAACATTAAAAAATTAATTTTAATTTAATATTTTTAAAAGTAAAAAACATACTTTTAAAATACACATAAAAATAATTACAAATACAAAAACAAACGAAAAACAAATGGTGCATGCCTTTCTTTATTTTCTCGGGCTACAATGACATATAGACGACAACAATTATATGCACAAAATTATTATATATGTATATTAAAAGAAAATGGTGTTTTCATGTAGAAATAATATAATTGTAAATTTTGCAAGTTTTTTTTACAATAATGGTGGCAAAACTGAAATTTTTTTAATAGAAAACATGTATTTCTTATATTTTTTGT
>Ga0307517_10002453_pt1 | contig 29643 bp, 19 predicted proteins | sample 23_EM_MG_FD_194515 | JGI IMG/M metagenome (GOLD analysis project Ga0307517, IMG submission 194515) | Populus trichocarpa ectomycorrhiza microbial communities from riparian zone in the Pacific Northwest, United States - 23_EM | ecosystem: Host-associated > Plants > Roots > Unclassified | place... | reverse complement strand
GAAGTTTCGGAAAGCACCATGGTGAACATGATCCTTCAACTGAACTCAAAATAAAAGAGTCTAAAACGGGCAATTTTTGAACAACCATAAGCCGGCACAATGTGCCGGCTTATTTTCCGTTAACTGAATGTTATATAATCTATTACCAGCATGCGAACCCCAGGCCTCCTCTCATTCCTACTGTTGGCGATAACAGGCGACAGCTTCGCGCAGGACTCGATCCCCCCGCAGATCCATGTGGAGGAAAGAGGCGACAGCATTCGTCTATCGGCCACCCTCCGGCCCTTGCGGCAAATAGCCGGGGCGCCCACCTCCTTTTATACCTATTTCTGGGAACTGGGCGACGGAAGGTTCAGCTTTGAGAAAGACCCCTTGTTGATCTACCGGGATACAGGCCTCTATAACCTCAGGCTCTATGCTACCAATAATTACGATGACGGGAAGGCTCCGCCGACAAGGCCGCATCCCGTAAGGATAAAGAAGAAGGCGGCCAATATGAATACATGGGCCTCTCATTTCTTCCATGGCAACGGGAATATTGAAATGAAGATCAATCGCAGCCCCCGTCCCGGCGAGGATTTTGTCACCCTGATCGGCTATCGCAACCAGTCGGCCGACACGCTGGGAGGAACGATCGTCCTTTTCTATAACGAACGACAGCTGGGGAAGGAAGGATTCGCCCTGGCGGATAAGCGATATTACAATGGTGAGGACAGCAGTTCCTTTCAGTCCTTGCTGGCGGGGGGAACTGTGAGTGGTGAGTGGTCAGTGGGGAGTAAGGGTGTGAGTGGTCAGTGGGGAGTGGTGAGTAAAGTGCAGGAAGATGGATATGCGGGAATGGCAGGAGATATCCCCGGAATGGGGGACGCGGGGTTTTCCGGAGAGGCGCAGTCGATGCTGCGGTCGCTGGCGAATACTTATAGTGGTCATACCGTGCTGCATTTCCCGGCCATCCGTTCGGGAGAAGAAAAATTCGTGTTCCTGGATATGAACACCCTGCCCAGCATGTTACAGGACACCAATGCCACGGTGGGGATCACGGCCATGCTCGTTCCGGATAACCCTTCCTCGGCGCCGGAGACCTTTCAGCTGGACATGCAGGTCGTGGCCTCCCATGATCCTAACCGGATGCTCCTGAAGAACAGGCGGATCAATTACCGCTTCATGGGTAAGAAAAAAGAGCTGACCTACCATGTGCAGTTCCAGAATACCGGTAAAGGGCCCGCGAAAAAGATATCCATCGGGATCGCCGTGCCCCGGCAACTCAATTCCACCAGCATCGAGCTTAAAAGCATGAGCCCGCAGTGCCATTGGTGTGATTCGGTGGCCTATGCCGGGCAGAGCTGCATCGATACCCTCCGCAACGGCGACAGTATTTACTTTGTATTTAAGAACATCTATCTACCCGGCCTGCAGCAGGACGGCGTTGCCGATAAAGACTCCACGAAGGGATATGTGGAGTATTCGATACGATTTAAGAAGAAACCGAAGAAGATCCCCTTCAGTACGCAGGCGGCCATCGTCTTCGACCGGAATGAGCCGGTGATCACGAACAGGGCTACGGCCCGCTTCATCAAAGGCCTTTCGCCGGGGATCATGGTGGGTTACAGCGCGCTGCCATCCAGGGGAGGTTATTCCGCCAAAGGGCCCTTGCAATTCGGTTATGTGCTGGCGCCTTATGCGCCGTCAAGGCCGTATTTCCAGGCCGAGGTTTTTGTCGGTCTTTTACAGCAGGACGAATTCAGCAGCGCGATCGTCGCGGATCAGCGGGACACGGCGATCGGCAACCTGAAATACCTGATCACCGGAAGATCCAGCAAGTCCACCACGAAAAGGAACAGTTTCGAGATCACCCCGCTGCATTACCGTTATAATATCGGCAACTGGCTCGGCGTGGGCCTGGGAGCCATGGTACAGGTGAATATCTCCGAACAGACCATCCTGGAGAAGAAAGTTTATTTCATCACCCAGCAATTGCCCCTGAATGTGATGACCGCCGTCAGCACCACCCAATCGAAAGTCACTTACCTGGGCAACTGGAATGCGGCCCCTTTTGCAGACATACAGATAGGCCGTGTAAAGACCGGTCCGGTGCTGGGACTTCGCTATATTCGCCTGTTGAAAGGAGATATCAATGACCGGTTCTTCGCCTATGCAGGCTTCAAGTTGTAATGAAGGGAACGCTATTCACTATACGCCCGTATAAAAAAATCCGGCAGCCGGCGACTGGACTGTTGTTCTGTGCACTGCTGCTGTCCTATCAACGCCCTGTCGGGACCGGGGGATCAACCTTACAGGAACAGTTCGATCAATTCCGGAAAAAGGATCAACTGGCAGAATGGATCTATGCCCAGATACAATGGGTGGCGAAAGCACCTGCTGCCCGTGCAGGATCGCTTGCGCTCGCAAGGGAAAAAGCCTGGCGCAGTCCCCGCAGCAATGAAGAAGTGCAGGCCTGGCAGGACCTGCTGAGCAATGAAGGATATGCCTTGCTGACCAGCGGCGATATCGTGCATTCCACCGACGCCTATACGGCCGCTTTTGAATGGGCCCGGCAACACCGGGAAACGGCGGATGAGGTCCTGGTGCTGGAAAATATCCTGAAACCGCTCGGTAATAATTATACCCGGCTGGGCGACTATGAACAGGCTTTGTTCATTCATCGCAAGGCGCTGGCCATCGCCAGCAACCTGGAAGACCGGAAGGCGCTGGCCGGGACCTACAGCAATCTTGCCAATACCTGCAGCAATATGGGATTGTCTTTGCAGTCCCTGGATTATTGCCGGCAGGGACTGGCGGTCGTGAACGATCATTCGGCGCTTTGCGGGCTCCTCTTATCCGAGCAGGCGGATGCTTATGCCCAATTGCAGAAAATGGCTGCAGCCCGGGAAAGCATTTTGAATAGTATACAGATCCTGGAACGGGCGCAGGAAGGTGGGAGCGTTACGACCTACTGGCTGCAGACCGCCTATCAGCAGGCAGGCGATATTTATTCCCGGGAAAAGGCAATATCCCCTCTTGCCCTGCAATGGTACAAAAAAGCATTGGCCTTACAGACGGGCCTCCTGCAGCAAGGGCTTCTTCGCAGGAGGGAGCGCGCCAAGCTTTTGCATCGCTTGGGGACGCTTAGCTTCCGTCTCGGTCAACCTATCCAGGCGGCGGGATGGCTGGATCAATGTCTTTCCGTGCTCGTGCCCGGAAAAAAGATCGATGATCTTCGGGAGTCCGATCTCTATGCAGAAAATACCCTGATGGACCTTCTCTTCGTACGTGCGAATGTCTATAAGCAGCAAAAGGAAATGGACAAGTCCTTACAGCTGTATACGCTCTGCTTTGCCACGGAAAAGAAACTGCGCAGTGAATTCGTCACGGGATCGTCCAAGGAACGATCGATCGCGGATAGCCGGTCGCGTTATGAAGAAGCCATCGGAACGGCCTGGGATGCCTGGGAGAAAACAAAGGCGGATAAATATAAAGGCAAGATCCTGTCCTTTATGGAAAGCAGCAAGTCGCAATTGCTGCTGGAAGAATTGCAGCAGGAACAGCAGGCCCGGTCCGGCGTCTACGGGAACGACAGTCTTGAAAGCAGGATCAGGCTATTGGAAAAAGCGGAGGCCTATTACCAGGCGGAGGCCCTGCAATCGGGCAGGAACGATAGTTCTGACGCTCTCCACGAAGCGCAGCAGCGACAGGTAGCCTGGGACCTGGCGCAATTGAAGAAGAAGCGGGTAGTGAGTAGTGAGTTGTCAGTGGTGAGTGAGGAGGTGAGTGGTGATGTGAGTGGTCAGTTGTCAGTGGTGAGTGAAGTGTTGGGAAAGTTGTTAGGGGAGAGAAAGGTAATCCGCTCCTACTTTGCGGGCACAAAGGCCCTGTACAGCATCGAATGCAGCAAGGCTGGCATCGGCGATGTGGAAAAGATCGATCTGACCGAAAAGGGGCAGGATAGCATCCGGATGTTTATTCATGACTGGTTCGGTCAAGGAGCCAACGCCATGATCGATCGTCCCGAAGCGTATTACCGGCAGGCTTACCGGATCTATCGACGGCTATTCGGAGCCCATCCTTTCCGGGAGGGAAAAGAATATATCGTATTACCGGACGGGGCATTGAATTTATTACCCCTGGAAGCACTCGTAACCGACAGCGGCTATTCCTCTTCCCCCGGGCAATGGCCTTTCGTGTTGAAACAAACACCTATCTCTTACGGATGGTCCCTGCAAACCCTGAAAGAACAGATGGCCCTTCCGGGAAAACAGGGTCCCGAAAGAAAAGAGGTGCTATTCTCCGGCTTCTTCCTGTCCGGTAATCCTCAAGGCAGAGGGCAGGCAGCTGCCTCACCGCTGTTGAAAGCCATCGCAGCCGAAAGATCAGGACTGCAAAAGATCATCGGGGAAGGGCAATGGTATTCGGATGAACAGGCCACGGCCGCGGAGTTTCGAAAAGCCCTGGAGGGATCATCCGTTGTACATATCAGCTCACATGCCTATGCTAAAAAAGACAGCACGGCTGCCCCTCATATCGAACTGTACGATGGCGCTTTCTATCTATTCAACCTGAAGGGCATGGAGCATCATCCGGCCCTCGTCGTATTGAGCGCCTGTCGGACGGGGGATGGAAAAATGGTGACGGGCGAGGGCGTGCAGAGCATGTCCCGTTCATTCACGGCAGGGGGCACGAAGGCCGTGGTGGCCGGTTGGTGGAATGTCAACGATGAGACGGCGGCGCAGTTGATGCAGCAGTTTTACCGGGGTTTGCGGAGCTTGCCGGGCGTAGGAGTTGAGCAGGGAGAGGAGGCCGTCAATGTCGCGCTTACCCTCCGTAATGCCAAGCTGGACTGGATCAAAGATCCGGCCGTGCCTTATCTCCATAAATTACCTTATTATTGGGCCGCCCTCAACTACCAGGGTAATCCAAGGCCTTTGCCGGACAGGTTTTGGGAAGGCGAAAAAGAAAGGATCAGCCCCTGGTGGATGCTGATCCTTATTGTTCTTCCATTAGGGTATTTATTGAACAACAAAAAAGCCAGATCGAAGTAATGTGCCGCCCATTTTAGGGTGCGGCTGTCGGATCCGGGTGCGCCTGGCCCCGGTGGCAGGTCCCGCAGGTGACCGCCATCCCATCACCCCCGATGACAGGATGTTTGACCATAAAGAACTTCTTGTTTATATTCAGTGTCATCCGCATCATGGTGCGGGCTATCTGTTTTTCAGGCTTTTCATCGCTGGCATAGTCAGGGCGATGGGTTTCCTTATTCTCCGCATGACAAAAGGCGCAGCTGACTCCCAGTTCGTCGGTGAACTCATCGACCATGATCTTATTCAGATCTTTCGTACTGATGTTCTTTGGCAAGACCTTGAGGTTCGTATATCCTCCGCCAGAGCCCTTGCCGGGGTCTTTCCCCGCGTCCTTTCCCGGCGTCATCGCTGCGAGCGTAGTAAAGAGTGTGAGGGACATCGCCGCGATAACGACCATTTTCCGTTTTCCTATCATTGGTTAAAAAGTTAGTTGATTTGATCTATTTGCCGGCAAGAATATCCAGGGATATTTCCGCGTTGTCAGAGATGATGGAGGAGCCGCCCACACCGAAATCCTTGCGGCTGATGGCGAAGCCGCCCTTGAACCGATAGCCGCCGCCAGCCTCTTCCGCCGTAAAGGGGAAAGAGATGTCTTTCGCATGGTCTTTGATGATCAGCTTGCCGAACATCGTCCACGACCCTTTTTTCGAGCCGGCCGCGATGCGGGAGGATCTGAAAAAGATACGGGGATAATGGTCTGTATCGAAATAGGTCTCCTGCCGCAAATGGCTATCCCGGAGATCATTGCCGGTGTTGACCGTAGTGGCGTTAATACTGACCTTGAAATCCGATTTGGAGGGATCGGCCGGGTCGAAGGAAATATTCCCTTCGATACCCCCGAATTGTCCATCTACATTGAACCCCAGGTTCTTGATCTTGAAACGGATCGTCGACCTGGCTGCATCGGTCTTATATTGTGACAGTACAAATAAAGGCGTGCTTGTGTATAACAAGAGGAGCGCATACTTACTCATGATAATATTGATTTTTATTGCAAAGGTGTATCGGTGACGGCTAAGGTATGATTATGCTCTACATAGTTAACCTCGGTCAGGCCTAATACGCTTCGCAGTTTTTCAGCAGGTACTTTCATTGGGCCCGGTGAAGGAGCGGCGCCGGGCGCGGGTTGCGGGAAGGCGGTGGAAGTGGCCGTATGGAAAGTGATATTTCCTTCCACTTTCTGCATCGTCTGATGGATATGACCATTCAATACCGTTACCGAGCCAAAGCGCCGCAGGTACGAGAGAGCCTGTTCGCTGTCCCTTGTTCCCCATCCCCATTGAGGGTAGATAGCCCATAGGGGGATATGTGCAAATATGACGATCGGCGTGCTTGCGGAAAGTCCTTTGAGGTCTTTTTCCAGCCATGCCAGCTGCTCATTCCCAAGGACACCCAGTCCGCCTTCCGCCATATTCAGGACATTCACCAGTCCGACAAAGTGCACGCCATGGGAATCGTAGCTATACCAGCCATTGCCCTGAGTGCCCTTGCCGAAGCGGTCGAGGTATTGTTTTCCATTGTCGTTCAGGACGTCGTGTTCGCCGGGAACGTAGAAGATCTTTTCCGCTTTGGCGGATTTCATGACCTGTTCGAGGGTATCGAACTCTTCGGCCTGGGCCAGGTGAGAAAGATCTCCCGTATGCAGGATGAAAGAAGGGGAAGTGGTCATCGCATTGATCTTATCCACCGTAGCCTTCAGAGTGCCTAACACATCCGGGTTGGCCGGCTTGTTAAACCCGACGTGACTGTCGCTGATCTGTACGAAGCTAAAATCCGAAGGGGGGATGATCAGTCCGTCCTTGATGCCGCCGGTGGCCTTGTCGATCATCTGGCTCATCCCGTAGGATTTCATGACCCCGCCGCTCATCATCCAGAGGATGCCCGTTCCGGCCCAGGCCATACATTTAATAAATCCTGCCCGGTCGATGCCATCGTCGTTCAGGTCGTCCAAAATGAAGTTATCCTTTGCCATAGTCTTTGATTTGGTTTTTGATAAATTATTGCTCAAAAAAAGCGCATCCGGGGTTATGTTTTGGAGGGTTTTACACGAACCAGGCCTAATTCTTGATCAAACAGCCCTTTGGTGACCGTTTAGTTCTATACTTTTGTGGGAACCCCAGTGGGAAAGAAATATGAATAGTAAAAAAACCGCATCGCATTTCCTATTATGGCTCGTCCTTTACCTGTTCTGGGTAGTGGTATTCCAGCACCGGGAATTTGCATTCTCCAGGACCGTGACCGTGGAATTCTGCTACCTGCTCTTTATTTCAGGTAATTTCTATTTAAATGTCCGCCTGCTGATACCCCGCTTCCTTTATAAAAGGAAGTACGGGCTTTTCGCCCTCGCCTTTATGGGTGGCATCCTCGCCGGCGCCTTATTAAGGGTGCCGCTGGCCCTTTACCTGAACAAGCATTATTTCATGCGCGGCCTGCCGCAGCCTGCCTGGACCCTGCTCCTGCTGAACTCCCTCGTCAATATCTTCATCTGGACCATCTGCCTGGTGGCGGGCAAGCTGATCGTGGACCGCATCCGGTTCCAACAATATGTCGAAAAAATAGAGACGGAGAAGACCCTTACCGAGTTGAATTTTCTAAAGGCCCAGTTCAATCCGCATTTCCTTTTCAATTCCATCAACTCCATTTACAGTCATATTGACAAGAACAATCCCCATGCGCGGAACATGCTGTTGACCTTTTCGGAAATGCTGCGCTACCAGTTATATGAATGCAATACGGAGAAGATCAGCATGGATAAGGAGATCAAGTATATCCGGAATTATATCACCCTGCAGCAATCCCGCAAGGAAGAAAGCCTGATCGTGAAATTCGACATGGATCCCACGATCCGGAGTTTTAAGATAGTGCCGCTGCTGTTCATCGCCTTTATCGAGAACTGCTTCAAGTATGTCAGCGACAACGATGAAACAGAGAACAAGGTGGAGATCAGCTTTAAAAGAATGGATGATACCCTCGTCTTCAGGGCCTTCAATACCAAAGAGATCCGGAATAATATCCCCATCGATCATAAGGGCGGGATCGGCATCGCCAATGTCCGGCGCCGGCTGGAGTTGCAATATCCCGATAAATACGATCTTTGCATCGCGGAACAGGACCAGACCCATGAGGTGATCCTAAAATTGCAATTATCATGAAGATAAGCTGTATACTAATCGACGACGAACCGCTGGCAAGGAAGGTGCTGAGCGAGTATATTACCGACGTGGATTTCCTGGACCTGAAAGGCAAGGCGGAAAATCCGCTCAAAGCCAACAGTCTGCTGGCCGGCCAGGAGATCGACCTGTTATTCCTCGATATCAATATGCCCAAGCTGAACGGGATCGAGTACCTGCGCAGCTCGGCCTCCCTCCCCATGACGATCATCACCACGGCCTATACAGAATACGCGGTGGAAGGATTCGACCTGGACGTGCTCGATTACCTGGTAAAGCCCTTCAGCTTCGAGCGGTTCCTCAAGGCAGTCAACAAAGCGAAGGATCACTTCGAGCTTAAAAAGCAGGCCGGGCAGATCAGCTCCTTCGATGAAAGTTTCTTCTTCGTGAAATGCAATGGCAAGATCGAGAAGATCCACTACGATGAATTGCTTTACGTGGAAGCCATGCTGAATTATATCGTCCTGCACACGGAGACCCGGAAAATGATCGTTTACCTAACCATCAAGGCAATCACCGAACAGCTGCCTGCCAGCCGATTCCTTAAAGTGCATAAATCCTATGTGGTCAATCTCACCCGAATAAAAAGCATCGACGGCAACGAGATCCATATCGGCACGACAGAGGTTCCCATCAGTCAAAGCCTCTATGAAGGCGTCATGAAGACGATCCTGAAAGACAAGATGCTGAGGAGGTGAGTGGTCAGTGGTGAGTGGTGAGTTGTGAGTGGTGAGTGGTGAGTGGTGAGTGGTGAGTTACGTATTTAGGTGTTGTTAATGGATGATCAACTTTTTTGCTTCGTTAAGTTCCACCCCAAGCACTTTCAAAGCCAGCGCGCTCATGGCGGCATAATCTCCCTGGAAATGGCAAGTCGTCTGCCGGTAGCGCATCGACGCACCCTTCGCCAGTTCTTTAGCGGAGGAAGAGGACTCGATCTCGTAGAAGGGACCCATCTGCGTACCATCCTGCAGAGGACCGTCATTATAGGCATTGATCACATCCCCCTTAAAAGGCTCCTTTTGCAACTCCCATTTCGAGTTTACATAAGATCCATCCTTATCCACCTCGAAGTAAATGATGGTCAGGGCATTCCGGTCGTAGTCGTAGCTGGCCGCTACTGATTTGGCGATCTTTGGCGACAAGCCTATTTTACCTCTGCTCTTGCCATCGCAGTTGAAATATAATACGCTGTCCTTTACGATAAGCCTTTCGGAAGGAACGGGGCCGAAATAGTTATCCGTGATATAATCCTTTACGTGCTGAACAGGCTTAAAGGGAATGATGACAGCCGTCCGGGGAGTGGGCGTCAACATGGCCAGGAGCCAGATAGAAAGCAAGCCTTTCTCTTTTTTCCAATCCGTGTTACCGCTGTTCTTTACCTGGTTGTCGGATTCATAAGCAACGACTTTTACACCGGCGGGAAGGCTTGTCTGCAGTTTCTGTTCGAGAGCCGTCTTATCCATTAGCCGGATCGTCCTTGTTATTTCCAGGTCGAAGCGGGTACCGGCGTAGTTCGTGACAGTAGCTGCTTTGGTAAAGGTTGCTTCGGAGGCGTCGGCCTTCAGCACCTGGTATTTATCCGTGTCGATCAGGGCGGGCACCTGCCAATGGGCTATATTAAAAGAATCTCCTTTTTTAAAATACAGGGCATACTGCCCGCCTTCGGGACCCAGCCAAAAACGTTCTTCGCCACCGACGGGATTGAATTGCTTCCTTTTCGTACCGGAGGAGATCAATTCATAATTGAGCCAGCCGAAACTGCTGCCGGTGTCGCCGTCCGCAGTGCTCGTCATTACCCTTCCCTGGTAATCCGGCGTCAGCAGGACCTTCGCCGTACCTTCCTTATCCTGTAGCTCCAGGACATTGATGCCCTTGCTTTTCAGGAATTGAAGGTCGTAGCCGTAGGCGCCTTTGGATGGCCCTTTCGCCGTCGCGGAGGAATCTTTTGCGGCGGCATCGGATGTCTTTTCATTTCCGGCATTATTACAGGATAAGACCAGGCCGGTCAGGGCCAGGAGGAGGGAAGCGGTAAGATTATTTTTCATATTGCATCGTTTTAGTAGCCCAATGGCCGGGTTTGCTGCCCATTTCAAATTCCAGGGTGCCGCCGGCGGCGATCTCCGTATGGCGGAACCAGCTCCTGTCAATGGAGTGGCCGTTGAGCTTTACGGATTGAATGTAGCTATTTTTATCCGATAAGTTATTGGCCCGGATCAGCAGGTCCTTCCCATTGTCCAGGTGCATGGTCACGTTGGAAAAATGCGGGGAGCCGATCGTATAAAGATCCTGGCCGGCCACGGGGAAGAAGCCCAGGAGCTGGAATACCAGCCAGCTGGACATGGCGCCGCTATCATCATTACCGGGTATCCCGCGGCGGCCGGCGTTATAATTCTTTTTGATGATGGCGCGAACGAGCTGACCGGTGAGGTCGGGCCGGCCGATCCAGTTGTATAACATCGGCGTTAGAAAGCCCGGTTCGTTGCTCACATTATAATACTCTTTCCCGAAAAAAGTATCCAGCCTGTTGCGGAAGGCTTCAGTGCCGCCGCAGGTTTCGATCAGGCCATTGATATCCTGGGGGACATAAAAAGAGATCTCCCAGGAATGGCTTTCGTAAAAAGGGTCGTGCCAGCTGCCATCCTGTAGTACCGTGAAATTCTCCAGCCAGCCGCCGTCCTTCTTCCGGGGCATGATAAAGCCATTGGCCCCGTGGTCTGCGATCGGACGCCATAGGTTCTTCCAGTTGGAAGAGCGGGTCCGGTATTTTTCGAAGAGATCGTTCCGGCGCAGGCCCTTCGCCACCAGGGCGATCGCATAATCATCCGCGGCATATTCCATGGTGCGGGTGCCGGAACGTTCGTAGTTCGTAGACACATATCCTATCGAATTATAATCCGGCAGGCCGCCCCTGCCTTCTTTTTGCTCGTCATCGCCGGGTGGCACTTCGGCGTTCTTGATCATGGCTTTGAGGGCCGTTTCATAATCTATTCCCTTCATCCCTTTTACGAAAGCGTCGGCGACCAGTATATCACCGTTGCTGCCGCCCTGTGTCCTCCCGTTGCCGTCTCCGGCCCTCGCATCGGGCATGTAGCGATCATATTTATAAATGTCGATGAGAGAATTGAGGATGTCTTTCTGAACGGCGGGCGCTATCAGGGTCAGCAGGGGGTTCAGGCAACGATAGGTATCCCAGATGCAATAGAAATCGTCGTAGTGCGGAGCGGGTGAATTCCATTTCGGGTTTTCGCCGGTCTTGTCCACGGGCATCAGCATGGAATGATAAAGCCCGGTGTAGAACATCCTCTTCAGCGTATCCGTGGGGCATTCAATCCGGATAGAAGCCAGCCTGTCCTCCCAGGTCCGGCGGGCCTTTTGCAGGGCATTGTCAAAATTCCAGTCCGGGATCTCGCGGAGGATATTCTCCCTCGCTTTTTCCGCGCTGATATAGGAGATGCCGACTTTGAGCTTTACCGACTGGCCCTTCTTCGCCGTAAAGGAAAGCCAGGCCCCCGTGGAGTTCGGGCCTTCGCAGTAGGTCAGGCCCTTTTGCAGGGTGTCGTTCTGCCAGACGCCGCTGGAGGTGGCGGGATTGTCCAGGACCGCATAAAAATAAACGGTGTAGGGGCCATTGTTCCCCCAGCCTCCCCTCACCCTGTTATAGCCTTGCAGCTCCGTGGGGGAAAGGATCTTCACGGCCGACCCTACCAGCACCTGCTTTTCGGTAGGATGCCTGGATACCAGAAAATGTCCCGCATCGAAAAGCAAGCCTGCTTCTCCTCCTTCAGGAAAGGTATAGGTATGTAGGCCCACGCTGCGTGTAGCCGTCAAAGCTACCTGTATATTGTATCGATCGAGATGCACTTTATAGGACCCCACCGCAGGATGCTCTTGCGAAAAAGAAGAGCCGGCATTGCCGATGGGTGGCTTGCCTGTAAAAGGCTGAACGAGGATATTGCCGTATTTGGGACCGCCGCCCGCGCCGCTGGTGTGTACATGACTGAAGCCATTGATGATGGTATTGTTCCGTTCGTCGTAGCCGCCGCTGGCCATATTGGTATTGCAGTCGGGGCCCAGCTTCACCATGCTGAAAGGGAGGGCCGCTCCATGGAAGACGTTGCCGCCATTGGCCGTTCCGATGAAAGGATCTACATAATCCACCAGCGCGACACCATCCTCCACTGCGACCGGCGTTTTTACAGAACCGTCCGTGCGGACCTCCACGGGGCCTTTGGCCAATCTTTTAGCCCGCAGGTGTAAGGTATCGCGCTCGTTGTCCATGCTGTCCACCACGATGCCGTCGACGCCTACGGCATATCCTTTGGTGACATAGAGATCTCCCAGGGATCTTTTCAGGACTGCGGCCGTCGTGAGCGCGCTGCCTGTTCCCCAGTGGAAGCCGGATTGATAGGACCGGGAATTATATCCGCTGTGGCCGAAGTTCTCGGCCATTGTCCCCTGCCAGGATTCGCCGTTGTCCTCTACGCCCTGATAGTTCTCCGGGCAGACCAACTTGTTCTCCGGGATGACCATTAGCGCGAAGGAACTACGGCAGGCATAGACCGCACGTTCCAGGTAGTCCTTGTTCCCCGTGGCGAAATAGAAGTTCATGAAGGTCTCGGCGAACTGGGCCTGCCGGGCGTCATTCCATTCCGCGTCCGTATTCTGCACGCCGAATCCCCCGAAAGCATAGAGGTCGATGAAGTAAGGGTTCCATACCTGCTGGTAGAGGCCCAGGATATTCAGGCAGTATTCTCCCTGTTGAAGATATTTTTTATCCTTGAAGAGCTGGTAGGCCTTCAGGTAAGCTTCCGCGCACCATTGGATGGAGAGCGTGTTCTGACCATAGAGCTGCGTGCTGCTGTCGAAATAATGCATGGGTTTCGGGGAGCAGGAAAAATACAGTTCGAAGTCCTCGAAGCGTTGTTGGGGAAGGACGTAGCTGTCCAGGAAATCCAGGGACTGCCGGATGGATCGTTTATATTTATCCGTGAGGGTGGCGGGCAGCTTATTGCGCAACAGCATTTCTTCCAGGTACCAAGTGGCCATGGAGCTGGTGGCCGAAGAGCGCAATACTGAATCCGCCTGATGGGAGGTTGCTTTAACCCGGGTGGGATAGCTGCCGTCGGGGTTCTGGCTATCCAGGATCGCGCCTGCAAAGTCCTGTGTGAACGATTCCGCACCGGGCATTTTTTTCAACTCATCGTCGAAGCGCAGGATCCAGTAGGCCGTCCAGACATTGTCCGGCATATGGTAGAGGCCGGGCTTGCCGCCCTGCCCGGAGGAGATCCATCCTTTTTCCTTGCCGGCATAGATGGTAGGGAACCACCCTCCGTCCTTCGGGCTGGACAGGATCAGGCGTAAGGTAGCTTCCGCTGCCTTCTGCCAGTTCTCTTTATGCTGCTGATGGCCCCAGTAATATAATCCATAGGCCGTCCGGGTATTGTTGAACCAGGAATGGAACCAGAGATCATCCTTATAGAACCTTCCTCCGTATTTCTTTTCCTTCTCGTCATAGTAGGTGGAGAGCGTGATGCCGCCCGTGCCTGGCGTGGGGCCTTCTACCCAATAATGTTCCAGGGCCATGGAATAGCCCCTGTCCGCATATTCGCCGAAGGGCAGGGTCTGCGGGAGCCAGGACTTCGTATAGGTGGCGGCGTAATGTTCCCAGAGAAAATGATTGGCGGTCTTCAGGGCGGTGACAGGAGAGGGATCGGGTGGTATGATCACGTAAAAGGCCAGGTCCAGTGGCCCGGACAGGGAGAAGACGGTATTGCTTTTCGTATAATACTGGTGACGGGCCACATTATAATTGGAGACGCCATAATGGATACGGATCGCAGCGGCTTCATATTGCAGATCGAGATAGTAGGGCGCCGCCTGGTTGTTGCGCATCGCATCGAGGTCAGGGATGAATACCAGGGCCTTCTTTTTCAGGGTGAGCAGGATGCAGGGCGAGCGGAAGACGTGCTGGGCGACGATCTCATCGGGGGCCTTTTTGATATTCGGCAGCCAGTGAAAAGCGTTCTTCGCTGCCGTCCCTTCTTCCGCATTGGCGAGGCCAATGGTGAGGGGAAGATCGATGCATCCGGGACGGGAAGGGTGGTCGGGAAGGATACGCATCCGCACATGGTATACGCCGGGGCTGATCTTTTTTATCTCCGTCTCCTTCTGAAAGGAGAAACTATTCTGTGCGCTGTCGGAGATGGAAGGAGACTGCAGCACCACATTCATGCCTGCGATGGGCAGTTTTTGCGCGTATGATGCCAGGGACACTGATTGGAAGATCAGTATGCCGGCTATTAGCCTATTTTTCATGTTTCCTTAATTTATTTGCGTAACGGGTCTGTCGCCCGGTGCACTACCGAAATCTTTATTTGGTGAAGGGCCCATTTCCAATTGCAGCGTTCCGCCTTCCGCGATATCGCTGTACCGGATATAGGTCTTTGTATATTTCTTTCCGTTGAGGGTCGCCTTTTGTATATACTTGTTCTCCTTGCTATTGTTGATGGCCTTTACGGTAAAGGTCTTACTTCCTTTCGTATGTACGATGGCCTCGTCGACCAGGGGCGAGCCCAGGACGAAGACGCCGTTGGCCGGGTTGACGGGGTAAAATCCAATGGCCGACATGATATACCAGGCGCTCATCTGGCCGCAGTCGTCATTGCCGCAAACCCCGTCCGGCTTGTCGGTGTACATCTCGCCCGTGATCTGGCGGATCTTCTCGGCTGTCTTCCATTGCTGTCCGGCAAAGGCATAGAGATAAGGGATATGGTGATTGGGCTCATTGCCGTGCGCGTAGAGCCCGATCAGGCCGGAGATATCGTCCGGCGCGTCCTTTCCGAGATCTTCCTTGAGCGTAAAGAGGCTATCCAGCTTGGCGCCAAAGGCCTCGTCCCCTCCCATCAGGCGGATCAGCCCTTCCGGGTCCTGCGGCACCAGCCAGGTGTATTGCCAGGAAATGCCTTCGGTGAAGTCGTGGGCCTTGTGTTCGAATTTGATGGGGTTGAAAGGCGTACGCCAGCTGCCGTCGGACATCACGCCGCGAACGAATTTTGTCGAGGTATCGAAATAGCGCCGGTAGGCCAGCGCGCGTTCGCTGTAGATCTTATAATCCTCTTCGTTGTGCATCTTCTTCGCCACCTGAGCAATGCACCAGTCATCGATGGCATATTCCATGGCTTTGGAGACGGATTCTATTTCCTTGTCGGCGGGGATATATCCTTTCTCCTTTATATACTTCATTCCATAGTCGTTGCGGACGGAAGACGCTTTCATGGCCTCCAATGCCAGCGCGGGATCGAATCCACCGATGCCGTTCAGGTAGGCGTCCGCGATAATGGGTACGGCGCTGTAGCCCACCATACAATCCGTCTCATTGCCCTGCAGGTGCCAGATCGGCAATTTCCCCTGCTGTTTATAAATGGCCAGCATGGAATTCACGAAGTCGCCGCTCCTTTCGGGCTGAATGATCGTCATGAAAGGATTCAAGGTGCGATAGGTATCCCAGAGAGAGAAAATAGTATAGTTATTGAACCCGGGCTTTTCGTACACTTTCTTATCCGTACCCCGGTAGCTGCCGTCGGCATCGTTGTAGAGGGCCGGTGTGATCATGGTATGATAGAGGGCCGTATAGAAGATCCTTTTCAATACCGGGTCTTTTGTCCGGATCTCCACCAGGGAAAGGGCCTTATTCCATTTGTTCTCGCCTGTCTTCGCCACCGCGTTAAAGTCCCAGCCGGGGATCTCGGCCTTGATATTGGCCAGGGCCTGGTCGCTGCTGACGGGGGAGACGCCCACTTTCAGAAGCACGGGTTTGCCCGCAGAGTGGAACGTGAGTAAGCCTTTCACGAATTTCGCTTCCAGGGTATCGCCGGAGCGTTCTTCCGTGCTGTCGTAGAGCACCAGGTCCTTTACGGGAATACTGCTTTGAATGGCGAAATAGATCCGGCGATTGGAGGCCCATCCGCTGGAGTTGCGCCAACCTTTCAGGGTATAGGGGCCGGCTTTTTCCAGGTAGCCGCGGATCTTGCCGGTGCGCATCCATTTGTCGTAATTGCCTTCTTTCAGATCGATGAGTATATGTCCTTCCGTATTGACGGGGAAGGTATATTTATGGAAGCTCACTCTTTCGGAGGCGGTGAGCTCGACTTTGATCCCATCGCTTTTTTTGACGGAATAATAAGCGGGCCGCACCGTTTCGTCCTGGTGGCGATAGTAAGAGATCTTCGCGCCGGTATAGGGAGTGATGAGGATGTCTCCCAGGTCGGGGATGCCCGTTCCATTGAGATGGTCCTGGGAGAACCCTTTGAGGACGCTGTCCGAATAATGATAGCCGGAGCACCAGTCCCAGCCTTTATTGATATTATCGGGACCAGGCTGGACTGCGCCGAAGGGAACGCTGGCTCCCACGAATACATGTCCATGCGCTGCGGAGCCGATGTAGGGATCGACGTAGTCAGTGAGGGCGTGAGTGGTGAGTGGTGAGTGGTGAGTTAGGTTGGGGGATTTAGTTATGTGGGGTGAGGCCGCCTTCTGGGCGGAGGCCCGGATGGTGAGGGCTGTGAGGGCAAGCAACAGGTAGTTAACTTTCATAAACGATCGGCTATTTAATTTCAAGGTCATCTTTTGTCGGGAACGGGGGAAATGTGTTGTGCGGTTCGGATTGGTACCAGTAGACCACTGAAGAGATCTATCCTGCAAGGGAAGGTAGCGGCCGCCGCTGCGCCAGCCCAATGCCTGGATCGTTACTTTCAGGTCCTTGTCGAAGCGGACGGGGTCTTTGATATGCCAGCGATACATGCCGAAACGCTGGGCGATATTATATTGTCCGTCTCCCCTGATCACCTGGTGCAGACCGGAATAAGGAGTACAGAACTCCGTATAGCGTACCTGCTCGACGCCCGCCGAATTCTTTTGTTTCGTATCGAAATCGTAGGAGCCGCAGAAGTAGTCTTCCGTACCTGTTCCGCAGATCGTAGGGAACTGCGTATCGCCGTCCATGAAAAACTTTATCTCGCCTTCGCCCCACCAGCCGTTCTGCCGGGGGCCATAAGCCAGGTAGGTGCCTACGTACTGGCCCTTACCACGGATGCTGTCCACCAACACATAATCTTTCTTATTGGGTTGAATATCGACGTGACGGAATTGCGCGTGAAAATAAGCGGCGTCGGAAGGCACTTCCGCCACGGTATAGTTGATCTGGTAGTAGAGGACCATCCTTTCCGTATTGATATTCTCCATCGTTATGCGGCATTTTTTCCGGAAGGGCATCGTCCAATAACAATTGAAGGCGCTGCCGGGGTTGACGCACACCGCCAGTGAGTTCAGCGGGGAGTATTGATTCCAGCCCATGCAGAAAAAATCACCTGCCGGCACTTCGACGGAAGGGGTAGTCTCGTCGTCCCAGTAAATGCGAATGATGGACCAGCGCCAGACGCCGGTAGGGGTCATCCAGATATGCTGAATAGCGCCGGGACCATTGATCTCCGCCAGTGTAAAAGTGCTCTTTGGCTTGATGATGACGCTGGGGCTTACTTTCCAGCCCACTCCCATTTCACTTTTCCCCGTGCCTTCGGTCGCCATGCCTCCCTTCCCTTTCTCCCCGGTGAAATTTTCCGGGCTGATCGAGCGGGTCTTCGCGTCGGACATGCGATACATATTGCTCATATTCACGTCCAGGCCGCTGAACTTACCTTGCGCCAGCAAGGCGGTAGAAGCCAGGAGGCCAAAAGAGAGACAGGAGAAGAAGCGCCGATGGTTAAATAAGGTCCTTTGCATACATTGGTATTTTTTTCAAATGTCAGTTATTACCCGGATATTATCGCCGGCGTTTAGTTGTACAGGAGCAAATTTTATCGTCCATTCTATTCCTGTCCCTTCTTCCTTTTGCCGTCCGATGCAGGGAATCTCCGTATTGCCCAGGAAGAGGCGGATCTTTTTAGGAGATTTTAGCAGACCGATGTCGAGCTGCCGCAGGTCCAATACGCCGTATTTGACCGTCACCCTATTCGTCTGGGCGCCGTCCTTCCGGGTTTGCCGGATACTGCCCCAGGCTTCGGCCGAGGTGAAGAACCCTTCGAAATTTTCCCGTTGCACTTTGGGATTGAACCCCAGGATCTGTCCGGGGCCATTGTAGGAGAAATCTTCCAGGGCGAGCAGCACACCCCAGGAAGCCATGGCCCGGGCGTAGTGATCACCGCATTCTATCTCGTTCCAGGGGTTATGTTTTTCGGGCCGGTAGCGTTCATGGATACCTTTAACGATGGAGAGGCCCTCTTCGATCATGTCTTCATAGATCATGTTGGTAGCTACCTGGTATTCGATGCCTGTCCATACTTCATCCCGGTAGCGTACGCCATTCTGACCCATATGCGGGCTGGCAGGCCAGGTGCAGATCAGAAGACCCGGCTCTCCCGGTGAGGCATAGGTTCTTTCGGGCGGATGCGCGTTGTTCTGAGCAGCGACGTCCGGCGCCCAGTTGTATTTCCAGATGGATGCGAGAGTCTTTTTCACTGTTTCGCGCGGGTAGAGGTAGCCCAGGCCGGAAAGGTGCGCCCATGTTTGCCCGAAGAGCTGGTCGCTGAGGCAACCTGTCGCGTACTGGAACTTAGCATGTTCTTTCAGATCTACTTCCTGGATGAAATATTGCCCGTTCCATAATTTCTTCATCGTATTCTCTTCACCGGCCGCCACTAACTTGCTACACTGCGAAGTGAACGCCACATCCCCCATGATACGGGCCATTTGCATTGCGGCTTTGAGGGCGGCCAGGTAAAGAGATCCGGTATAGGTATTCGCACCATAAAATGCGATGTCATAAGTATTCGCCTGCTTCTTTTCGATGAGGCCGTCCCCATTCTCATCTTCGCGGATGATGAATTCCGTGGCTTTTTTGATCCGGTCCCAGTTGCGCAGGAGGAAGAGGTCGTTCCTGCTATCCAGGTATTCGCGATAAGCTTTCAGGATGGCGCCGGCATGGCCGTCGATCATGATGCCTCCCCAGCCATTGCGCGTCATTATGCCACCGTTGGCCGTGAAGGAAGTGCCGAAGTCCGTTCTTTCGCGGATATTCCTTTCCAGTTCGGGAAAGAAGCGGGCCAGGGCCTGTTCATAGTTCCATACGTGGGTGCAGGTGCCGATGCAGGAGCCTACACCTTCCCAAGCCCAGAACTTATCGTTGGCCCACCACTGGCAGGTCTCCGTGGCCAGCGTGGAAACGGGCATGAGTAATCGCTGGATCAGCCAATAGGGCAGGCTGCTGTTCTCATAATAGGTATCGTGGAAAAGCCGGGTCTGTTGCGACAGGCGGGGGTATTCTTTCTTCAGCCAGCGGGCTACGTCCAGGGAGCTGCCGTACCAGTTGGAGTACATATTGCCCAGGATGGGGGCGCCCTTTGTTGGCAGCGCCTGCGCCCAGTTCTCCGGGGCGATGGGGTTGGCCACGTCGCTGTTATGGTAATAAGCGGGCCGGTTGGGGAAGTACCAGGTAAGCAGGAACAGGACTTCCCGGGACTCGCCCGGCTTCAGGTAGATCGGGCTGCCCGTGGGGGTACCGACGGCGCCCAGCAATTTTTCACCTGTCTTTTTCGTGGCCGTATCGGTGGGAGTAGCGGAGGTGAAGTCCGCATTGCCGTAACCTTTGTCCGCCAGGATGCTGAGAGCGACGTTACCGAAATAAGGATGGCGGGAGAGGCTGTCGTCCCGGTCCGCCAGGTCCATGTATACCGAGGTGAGGCCGTCCTGCCTTACGATCCTGTTACGGCTATGTGCGTTGATCTCAGCAGCGATGTCCAGGCATACGAGGTTCTGCAACCATCCTTTCAGGGAGGCTTTGACAGGCTTTGACGAGGTATTCCGGAGGGTAAATTTCAGGAGGGTGCCGGGTGTAGCCGATTCCTTTGCATTCAGGGGAATGAAGGGAGAGAATACTTCTTCTTCGATCTTCAGGGGCAAGGGCGCCGATGCCGAAGCGTAACTTATTTTTGCGATCGGGTATTCCCCGATGAAAGAAATATCATCGAAGTCCTGCTGGTCCAATCTCCTGGTCCGGCGCTGGCCGTCCTGCTCTACCGTGATGGAGAAGCCCTGGTCGATATAGGAGGGCGGGCGAAAGGTCTGGTAGCAAACCTTCCAGGGCCCCAGCGCCGTCTGGAAATGGGTGACCGCATCCGCGCCGTAGCCTGTATTGTAAGCGTTGTTCGCTATCCACCAATTAGCGAGGCTGCCATCGCCCCGGACATAGAGCTGGCCTGCCGCGATGCCGCCGCAAGGCATGCCGATCGTCAGCAGCTCTTTGCCTTTATAAACTTTCCTTTCTCCGTTCCAGAGGTCCTTCTTCCATTGGGCGGACAGGTGTTTGTCGGCCGGCACATGGTGAGAAGTATCCGTCGTGGACTGCGCCTGGACCTGCGTCCGGCATGGCAGCATCGCCAGGGAAAGGATCGTCCATATCCATTTCATAAGATCCCATATTTATTGAAGGCGTCCGTGCTGGACATGCCGTTCTCGATCTCACGGCGTACGAGCTTCTCGCCTCTTGCTTTTTCAAGGGCCTTCCTGATGACCTCTTTTTCGATCTTCTTAGGCAGGACCACTACTCCGTCCATATCCCCGAAGATGAGGTCGCCGGGCTGGATCCATACGCCTTCCACTTCGATGGAGCAGCGGTAATCGATGACCTGCGTCCGCACACAGGAATCCTGCGACCACCTGCCCCTGCTGAATACGGGCCAGTTCTGTTCCATCACCCTGGGCGTATCCCGGTAATACCCATTGATCACGGCCCCGACGGCTCCCCTCTTCTTGGCCGTCGCCGTGAGGATCTCTCCCCAATAGGCGCAGCGCATCATTCCACCACTGGCGATATAGATCTCTCCCGGCTGGAGCTGGTCGAGCGCCTCGGTCAGCTTGCCAAAGGGTTTTTCCTGGGGCCCGTATACGTCTGCCATCAGGACCGGCATGGCGCGGCCGATCAATTTATCGGTGATCCTTATCGGCTGTATGGGTTGCGGCAGGAACTGGTGATAGCACTTGAACTCATCCAGGATATCTCCTACTACCGGGGTATATAATTCTGTCCTAAACAGCTCAAAAAGCTCTTCGTCAGTGGCCCAGGACTGAGCGAGGCCATCATTTTTGTAATTTATCATAATATTCTACTTATATAAGTAATGCCCCGATACGGGAATTCAATTGCTTCTTCTGGACATCCGTCAAGGGCCTGAATTCAAAATCACCTTCATGCGTGCCGTCCTTTTCCACGATAATGACGGACGCGTCTTTACTCATCGCTATATTATGCCATTGACGGACAGGGATATTGTACACGATCCCCCGTTCCATACGTATACATTCGAAAACAAAATCGTCCTTTACTTCCCTGGCCGCGATCAGGATGGCCACGCCTTTCAACAGAATGAACGCCTCGTCCGTAAGAAAGTGTTTGTCCATTTTCTCAATGCTGAACAGGTCCTGTTCCGGCATGAAATTCAGTTGCGCCACCTGCCATCCTTCGCGTATGAGAAAGGGCTGGTAGCCTGTTTCCCGGTGTTTGTACGTTTCGATAATAAGGCTCTGCATAGGAAAGGTTTATTTATTCGGACGGGAGTCATAAGGGACGGTGCTTTCCTTATAAGCCCCGTCGATATAGATCTCCGTTCCGGTGATATAGGCTCCTTTGTCGCTGGCCAGGAAGGCGCAGGTCCATGCCACGTCGCCTGTCTGTCCTATTTTCGCCAAAGGGATCCAGCCGTTGAATTTCTCCCTGCCAAAGTCATCGATCTCCTTCCGGTTCATGTCCGTCTCGATCGCGCCGGGCGACAGGGCCACTACCCGGATATTATATTCGCCCAGTTCCAGCGCCAGGCATTTGGTCATCATATTCATGCCTGCCTTGCTGCAGCAATAGTGGATCAATCCTTTGCGGGCGACCTTATCGTGGATGGAGGAGATATTGATGATCACCCCGCTGTTGCGGACGACCATTCTCCTGCCTGCTTCCTGTGCGCAGATGAAGGCGCCGCGGAGGTTCACGTCGAAGATCCTGTCCCATTCCGCCAGATCCATATGGATGGCATGATCCGCCGACTCCGTTCCGGCATTGTTCACCAGGACATCGAGCGGGCCCAGTTTCTCATCAGCATAGACGAACATCTTTTCGATCTGTTCCTGCCGGGAGACATCGGCCTGAAAGGCCAGGGCCTTTACTCCAAAATCCTTCTTCAGCTCCGTAGCGAGGGCTTCCGCCTGTTCGCCGCGAACGTGATAGTTGATCAGGAGGTTGGCGCCGCAGGCCGCCATGGACCGGCAGATCTCCGCACCGATGCCCTGACCACCGCCGGTGACCAGTACGTTCCTGTTTTGCAGATCGATGGTATTATTTATCATTTCACGGCTTCTTTAGGGTTCGCTTCCTTTTTAAAAAAATCCTCTATCTCGGAATCGCTGTACTCGCAAAATTCTTTCAGGATCTCCGCCGAGTGCTGGCCCAGCAGGGGCGCCGGCCGGTAGATCCGTTGCGGCGTTTCGCTGAACCGGACGCTGAAACCCGTCGTCGCCACTTTTCCAACCGTAGGGTGATCGTATTGGCGGATCATTTCGTTGTGGATGACCTGGGGGTCTTTCACCATCTCTCCGAACGAGTTCACCTGCGAGCACCAGATATCCTGCGCCAATAGGATGTCCAGCCATTGCTGCGTCGATCTCTCCTTAAAGCGTCCGTTAAAATCCTTCCAGATCTCATCGCGGCCTTCCATGATATTGTTCGACGCATATTGTTCCGTATCATATTTTTCCAGTCCCACGAGGCCGGCCAGCTTCCGCACGGAATTCATGCCGATGGCGATATAGCCGTCGGAGGTCTCATACAGACCGTAGGGCGCACCCAGCCAGGGATTGGGAATGGCGTAGGCGCTTCTTTCGGGATTGGCCCCTTTCAGCAGGAAGGCCGTGATCTCCTGCACGTGAAAAGCGATCACGGAATTCAGCAGGCAGGCGTCGATGCGCTGTCCTGTTCCTGTCCTTTCCCGGTGGTACAAGGCGGCCAGCAAGGATTGAACGATGAATAAGCTCGTCAGCAGATCTGCCTGACCCACGGCGGTCACCACGGGTATATCGTTCTTTTTTCCATTGAGGAAAATGCCTCCCGCCAGGGATTGCGCGAGCAGGTCCTGTCCGGGACGGTCTACATAGGGTCCTGTAGGTCCATAGCCCGAGCTGCCGCAATAAATGATCTTAGGGTTGACCACCTTCAGCGCTTCGTAGCCGATGCCCAGGCGATCCATGACGCCCGGCCGGAAATTTTCGATGACGACGTCGGCTTTGGCGACGATCTTTAAGGCCGCCTGCCTTCCCTTTTCCGTTTTCAGGTCGAGCACGATGCTGCGTTTGTTCCTGTTAAAGCAGATAAAAGAAATGCTTTCCCCCTGCGGGTATAGATTTCCGTAAGCATAGTGCCGGAACCAGTCTCCTTTCGGAGGTTCGATCTTAATGATGTCCGCTCCCATGTCACCCAGCATCTGGGTAGCCCAGGGTCCCTGCGCCAGCTGGGTGAAGTCGGCTACGACCAGGCCCTTCAAGGGGCCGTTAGCCGTAGAGGAATCCGCAGCTTCCTGTGCCGTGCGGGTTAAGGTGCTTGAATAAGGCGACAATAATTCGTAGCCGTTGCCCGTGATGAGAACATTATCCTCGATCCGCACGCCTCCTCCTATTTCCCCTCCATAGATCCCCGGCTCTACCGTCAGGACCATTCCTTCCTCCAGGATGCCCGTTGATGTGGGCGACAGGAGGGGGCCGGGGTCATGGTAGCGGAAGCCGGTATGGTGACCCAGGACATGATTGAAGAACTGTCCATAGCCTGCCTTTGTGATATGTTCCCGTGCGACCGCATCTACCGCCGACATGGCCACACCCGGTCGCAGCATGGATAGGGCCTTTTGCTGAGCTGCCGACACGATGCCGAATAATTCTTCCTGCCGGACTGTAGACTGACCTACGGCTGCCGTCCGGGTGATATCGGCCCAATAGCCGTCCACGCAGAGGCCCATTTCCAGCAGGACCAGGTCCGATGTGTGCAGCTCTCTTTCCGTGGTGCGGTTGTATCTTCCCGCATAGGAAGTGAGGTCGCCGGATTGGATCATCGGCCAGGCTTTGGCAAAACGTATCCCTTTCGTGCCTGTCATTGCCTGTACGGCCGACTCGATACCGCAGGCCATTTCCTTCTCCGTTACGCCCGGCTGCGCCAGGTCATAGAAAGCTTCCACCGCCCGCCGGGCCACCTGGTGTGTGAGCCGCAGGGCGGCCCGGTCGCCGGAGGTCTTATATTCATAGAGTTGCAGCAGCGTAGCCAGGCTATCCGCGAAACCTCCCTCGCTGACCCGATCCAGGAGGTCCAGTAAATTGGCCGGCAGCAGGGGCTGTTCGCCGGACATACGGCAATGAGCCGAACCGCCGATGTGGCGGATAAAGGAAACCGGTTTATTCTGCAACCCCTGCCTGATCAGCTGCACCTTAATCTTTCCCTGCAAAATTTCCCAGGGGTCCGGGCAGGTGATGATGCCCCAGGGGAATTTTTCTATGGTAATGCCTGGTGGCAGGATATCTTCCGGTTCCATTTTCCGGGATATACAATACCGCGCCAACGGGCGTATACACCAGGAAGGACAGGCCCCATTGGGGCATATAACCCAGGAGCATGACCAGCTCGTCCGGGCGCCAGAAAATAAGCGCGCCCAGGTCCTTTTTTTCCACCAATTGCCGGAGCATTTTTTCCCGTTCCTGATCCATCGTATAAACTCATTTATTCTTATCCATAAAAGCTTTGATCAGCTGCTGTGCTTCCTCGTTATAGAACAAACCCAGGACCGATTTGCCTTCCTGCATCATCTGCTCTTTAAAGGATTTTTCTGTCTGCCGGGGGCTCAGCATTTTTTTCAGGGTCCGCAGGGAAGAGGCCGAACGTCTTTTCAGTTTTTCCGCCAGCTGCAGGGCATCGCTCATTACCTGTTCTTCGCCTGCTACCTTAAATACAATTCCCCAACGCTGCATCTCCTCCGCAGAATAAGGCTGTCCCAGCATCAGCATTTCCTTTACCCTGTTCAGTCCTATTTTCTGAAAGAGCCGGTAGGCTCCGCCGCCGCCGGGGATCAGACCCAGGTGTATTTCCGGCAGTCCCATCGCAGCGGTCGCCGCCGCGACGATAAAGTCGCAGGACAGGGCGATCTCGAAGCCTCCGCCAAGGGCAAACCCATTTACGGCGGCGATAAAGGGGATGTCCGCTTCTTCGATCAATTGATAGAGCTGCAAGCCTTTTTCCCGGAAGGCATCGAATTGCTGCGGGGTTTGTCCCGCATACTCTTTAATATCGGCGCCGGCCATGAAGGCCCTTCCTTTGCCCGTGATGATCCCCACCCGGACGTCCGGGTCCTGGGTGATCGTCTCCAAGGCATCGATGATCTCGTCCATCATCCGGCGATTCATGGCGTTCAATTGATCGGGGCGGTCGAAGTTCAATATGGCGACCTGGTCCGAAATCGTCAACCCGATATGATCGTATTTAGCCATTGACAATATTTTGGTACAGGGCATTCAATTCTTTTATTCCCGTCTTTACATCCGTATCCTTCACCACGCAGGCATGGATAAGATCGGCCGCCTGTTCCTGGAAACGGTTGAAGCGGGGTGGACGGGGTCTCACATAGACATTGCGCATGGTATCCATAGTGTCTTCAAAGAAACCCGAACAGGCTATATTATTAGCGGGGTCCAGCCAGGCGGAACGATGCGCGGGTTGTCCCTGCTCTTTGAAATAGATGCCTTTCTGCACTTCCGCCGAAACTGCGAACCGTATGAAGGCCAGGCATTCCTCCAGCTGCGAGGTATTCACGGAGACCGCTATGCCGGCTCCTCCCATGAGGGTCGAGTGTCTTCCCTGTCCATGACGGGGGCTGTTACAAAAATGGACCAGCTTATCCCGCCATCCTTTCCGGGCATAGTTCGTATACCCGAAGGTGAAAGGAGTATAGACGATCTCCTCTTTGGAGGCCATATGTTCCAGGATACGGATCGGGTTCATGCCCAGGGAATCTTCGTGTAAAAAAGATCTCCAGGATTGCATCTGGTCCAGGGCCCATTCACCTATGCCCGGATCCACACCTTCTTCCGAAAAGAAGATCCCATCGGAATACAGGGCGGATAAGGAAAGAAAAACGCACCAGATATCCGTAGGGCATAAGGGTACGCCGATCCATTTCCCTTTCGGCAGGGCGGCTGCCGCGCGGGGCAGGTCCAGGATCGTTTCGGGCCGGGTCCATCCTATCGAGTCCGCCAGGTCCTTACGCCAGGCTGCCACCTGGGCGGCCGCGTCCACGGGAAGGGCCCAGCAGTGATCCGCATACCAATAGCTATCGAAGCCGGGACCCAGGGACTCTTTCCGTTGCAGGTCCATAAAGGACGCCGGCAGGTGTTCGTCCAGGGGCAGCAGCAATCGATCGGCGGCTGCGCTCCCCACATAGGGATGATCGATGACGACGAGGTCAAAGCGGCCGATGAGTTTTTCGATGGGTGTATCCCCGAACTCCTGCAGGGTCCGTACTTCCCATTTGACCTCTACCCCTTTCTGCTTCCTCCATTGTTCTGCAATAGCATGCAATGGCTGATAGCCCCGGGGATGGTCCCATGTAATGCCTCTTACAATTTTATGTTCGCTCATGCCTAACTGTTCGAATATTCAAAGGGTTTCGTTGATAACTGTATCTTCCTGTCGGAGATAAACGGCGAGGCCGTATATCCCATATCATAAATATCTTTCCCTCCCATTTCTTCCGGGGAAGGGCCTACGAATTCCGATCGCTGACCTGTTATGTGCAGGGCGCCGTCCTCCGAGACATCCATGATAGCCCATAAAGGTTCTTTGTAGGGGGCCGTGAACTTAATGGCCGGGTGTTCCTTGTCGACGGCTTCGCCGTAGCGGATCACGGGGCGTTGTTCTCCCACCCAATAATAGGACATGCTATTGATCTGGATATAATGGATACCATTATAGGTATTGTGATAATCCTGGTGGTGGTGGCCGCTGAAAACGGCCTGTACTTTGCGGTGGCCCGCCCTGGTGTTGGCGCGTTCCAGGAGGAGGCGGCATTTGGTGGCGTTGAGGATGCCGGAGATATCGTTATCCCATCCCTGGTGGCAGAAGACAAAGGTCGGCAGGTCTGTCTTATCAAGGTCCGTTTCCAGCCATTTCAGCTGGGGGTCGGTGATGTAGCGTCCGTAGCCTTTCGAGGTATCACCCGGTCTTTTCTCATTGCCGTCCAGGATGACGAAATGATAGCCTTGCTGATCGAAGGAATAATATTTCCCGGGGATGTTCCAGAATTCCACCACTTTCTCCCGGGTGTGGCCGCCGTCCGTATCGTGGTTGCCGATGACATGGTAGCGTGGGCCGGGGAAGCGGTTCCAGATATCCAGTATGACCTGATTCTTGTCGACGGGCGTGCAGAAATCACCCATTTGCAGGATGAGGTCCGGCTTTTGTTTATTCATATCCGTGATGAAGGCTTCCAGGCGCCGGGGGGCGTCGTGCATGATATCCTGGTGCAGGTCGGCGCAGATGCCGATGCGGATGCGCGGGAATTTCTCCCGGCCGGAGGAAGGGGGGGCTGCCAGGGCCAGGCCGGCGGCGGCCGTCTTACCCGTCATTGCCGTCAAACCGGCATTCTTTATAAAGCCGCGTCTGTTCATGCGATAAAGTTTTTAGGTTCGGGAGCGGCCGGCGGTGGCGTGGCTGCCCAGTGCCGCTCGATCTCTTCCAGGGTCTTGCCTTTGGTCTCGGGCACCATTTTCTTAACGAACCAGGCGGCCGGCAGCATGACCGCGCCATACAAAATGAAAGTCAATCCTATCCCTATCGATTCGCGGAACAGGGGATAGGTCTGCGTGACAAAGGTGGAGCCCAGGAAAAGGCAGAGGGTCCCCAGGGACATGGCCCGACCGCGGATCGCCGTGGGATAGATCTCCGACAGGACCACCCATACCCCCGGTCCGATGGTGGCCGCAAAAACGGCGATATAAAAAATAAAGGCGATCAATAAAAAGGAGCTGGGGTTTTCCGTAGTACTGAACAGAGCGCCGATCAAAAAGAGGGCGATGCTCAGGCCGATGAAGCCACCGATGAGCAAGGGTTTCCGTCCCCATCGATCGATCTTCCAGATCGCCAGGATCGTGAAGAACATATTAAAGAAGCCGATGAGGATGGCGCTGCCCATGGCGGAATCCGCACCCAGGCCTGCTTTTTCGAAAATGGCCGGCGCATAGTACATGACGGTAGTGATGCCCGTCAATTGCGTTAAAAAGGGTAAGACCAGGCCGATGATCAGGGCCACGCGGATGCCGGGCGCCCACAGTTGTTTGAGCTCGCCGCCTTCTTCACGGATGGTCTTTTTAATGTCGTTCAGCTCTTTCTTTCCCACTCCTTCTCCGTTGATCCTGTCCAGGATCACCAGCGCCCGCAGCAGCCTGTTCTCCTTGATCAGCCATCTCGGGCTTTCCGGTACGAAGAGCAGGAGGACAAAGAAGAGGATCGCGGGTACGATATTGGAGCCCAGCATGGCCCGCCAGGATTCCTGCACGAGGTAGAAATTCAGAAAAGTATCCTGCCGGCCGGCATGGCTACCGGCATAATGCAGGAGGCCGGCATTCGACAGGTAAGAGACCAGGATGCCCAGGGTGATGGCCAGCTGATAAAGGGCTACCAGGCGACCTCTTATGGCAGCAGGCGCCAGTTCGGAGATGAACATGGGCGCCACCATAGCGGCAAAGCCCACGCCGACGCCACCGACGATCCTGGCTATCACCAGGAAGGCTGGCGTGGTCGCCACAGCGCAGCCGATGGCCGAACCCATGAAGAGGACCGCAGACAGCAGCAAGACTTTTTTCCTTCCTTTTTTATCGGCCAGGTAGCCGGCGATAGCTGCGCCTGCCACGCAGCCCACCAAGGCGGAGCTCATGATCCAGCCTTCGGAGGCGGCGCTGAGATGGAATTGGGCCCGTAAAAAGTTGATGGCGCCGGAGATGACGGCCGTGTCGAATCCAAACAGGAATCCCCCCAGCCCGGCTGTCAGGGAAATAACCATCACATATCGTTTGCCTGTCAATCTCATTTGGACTTCGTTGTTGGGTTGGCCGACGATATCGTCGTGCCGGATGAAACTTTATAGGTCTCGATGCTGAATTTTCCAATCGAGAGGGCCGCGTCCTTGCTTGCCAGAGGAATGTTCGCGGGCTCCTCTTCGATGATATTCGTTTTGGCCAGGGAGGTAAAGCCCCGGAACCATTTCATTTTTACGTCGGTATCCTGGCCCATCAGCTCATAGCAACGGAAGATCAGCTGATCGTCGTCGTCGCAT